>JGI20283J15916_100015_pt1 | contig 40249 bp, 38 predicted proteins | sample Plalitdecfosmids_FD_15916 | JGI IMG/M metagenome (IMG submission 15916) | reverse complement strand
GAGCGCCCGGGATATGGTGGTCCAGAAAGTCGTCTTGTCCGCGTCGCCCCGACTCCGGGAGATGCCATGAGCAGTCCAGGACGACCAGTCCAGCATCGCCCAGGGCGGATGCCAGGTCAGAGATAGAGATCAACGCCGAATTCATCATGCAGTCCTGACATTTCAGTAAGCGTGTATTGATATTACAGACTACTAAACTGAAATGTCAAAAAAATCGGACGTGAAAAAGGGGCGTTTCCGCCCCTCATCGACCGACTTGCGCAGGCCAACCTGCTGCCCGATCGGGCCGCGTCTAACGACCGAAAATCGTCGCCGCGATCACGCCTGTCGCGACACCGATCAGGAAATAATCGGCGCCGACGGCCACCCACTGCTGACCACGCTGTGGCGGCGGCAGACGATGGGCGCGCCAATCGCTCACATAGTATTGGCGCGTGCGATAGTCGTACGGCAGGCGGTCACCCCGATTCCAGTGGCGCGGAGCCGGACCGCGATAGTCCGAATGCCGTCCGTTCCAGTCCCGGTCGGGTGGGCCGCCACGCGGACCCGGGTTGCCATGTGGCCCCCGGTCGTGGCCATGCGCATTGCCATGCGGCGGGCCGCCGCGATGATCCGGGCCATTGCCGCGCCCTTGCGCCGATACGCCAGCCGAAGCCACCAGCAAGGTGCTGGCCAGCAAGCTGCTAATGATGCGGTGTTTCATGAGACCCCTCCTAGGGAAAGGACCGTCGGATCATGGGCTGTGCCACCGGCACACCTCACGTCCTACGGTCGAGCACCCCGATTACACCCCAGCCATTGTCGTGTGGCGCATCGTATGTAACCAGACGCCTCAAAACCGCCAGGATGAAACCCGCGGATTACACCTGTGGAGAGAATTAGCAGAAATCGGTCGACGCAAAAAAGCCGCGCTCGGCATAGGCCGGCACGGCTTCCTTGGTTTAGGCGACCCATCACGGCGCCTGAGGAAATGCTAGCAGGCGCGTGGCCTGCGTATCACTTCACTCGAGTCGAGCACCCTGTCAATTAAGACAGCTTGCCCCACAGGTAGGCCACTGCTGCCACCACGGCAACCGACGTAATCGGGCGGGCGCGAATGGTTTCGGTCGCGCTTTGCAGCGCTTCGGCCACTGCGTCGCGGTGTTCGTCGATCAGTTCCGATGCGGTTTCTTTCGCCTTGCGGGTCACTTCCGTTGCCTTGCTGGCCACGTCGTTGATCGCACCTTCGACGGAATCTGCACCTGCCGATACTGCGTCCTTGGCCTTTCCTGCCGTTGCATCTGCGCTCATCTCGTGCTCCTTGTGCGAAAAATTGAATTCGTTGAATCGAGCAATGATTATTCGGCCGCGACCTGCCCCACACAAGTCACCGCTCGTATCCAACGATGACCAATGTGTTTTGGTGAAGGTATCGCGCCGGGGTCCGCAATCGCAGCCTTGCAGGGGCGTAGGGGCTCAACGCAAGCCGATTGCAGACGGCAGACGATGACAAGCTCGTTACGTGTTGCACGCTGTTGTAGCGTGGGCTGTAGCGCGCGTTGTCAGCGCGAGGTGGCTGCGGGCGTGGCGTGCGACACCAGCGGCAATTCGCACAACCGAAAAAAAACGCCGGCACTTGTTGCGCCGGCGTTCGGGTCGACAAAGCAGGTCAGGTCAACGCCCGGCCATCATGTCCTGGATCTGTCCGTTGGACGCGTTGACCAGATAGAAGTCGGCCCCTACCCCTACCCAGCGATGCCCCCGCGGCGGCGCCGACAGCTTGAAGCTTTTCCAATCGTCGATCACATACTGCTTCCCGCGGTAGTCCATTGGCAGTTGATCGCCCTTGTTCCAGCGCGGCGGAACCATGCCGGTATTGGTGCCCGTCATGGGCGCGGAACCCGAACGGCCTTCCATGCCAGGCTGGCCCATACCGCCTCGGCTTCCCATCCCGGGTTGCATGCCCGGCTGCATGCCGGGTTGCATTCCCGGCTGCATGCCAGGCTTCATGCCCGGGTCCATCGCAGGACGCGGGGGTGGCGGCGGACGATTGCCCCGCGGGCCGCGATCCGGACGCGGCGTATCGCTCATGCGCATCTCGCCACCTTCCATGCGCTGCATGGGCGCGGGCTTCATGCCGGGCTTCGCCGCAGGGGGCGCTGCCGGTGGGCGGACACGATCGCCTGGTGCGCCCATGGGCGGTGGGGGCGGCGCCATGCCGTCAGGAGAGGTCATCCCCTGCGCCATCACAGACGACGCACCCGACAGGCAAGCCATGCCAACCAAGGTACTCAGTAGTATGCGTTTCATGCCGTACTCCTTCCTGGGGTCTCGTTATAAGCTCATGTACCGCCAGGCCATTACACGCCTTGACCGGTACCCACGCGCATGGCGTGTAACCGGAGAGCCCAAAACCACCAGCTTGAAACGCCGCACTAACAGGTGCGTGCTAACGCACACATAGCTTTCATGGAACTGATTGAAAGCGAAACCGGCAGGAAGTGAGAGTGCGGCCCGCAGGACGCGCAATGCTCACTGACGCGCCAGGTACGCCCATTCGACATGCACAATCCGAGGTGCACAATCCGACGTGCACCATGCGACGTGCCAACGACCGCAGACGAACCCGTCCCCTCCATCAAGACGCGTGCTGCTCCAGCAGCACGACGATCGCGTCCAATTCCTGCTTGGCTGCATCGACCTGTTTCGCAGCGTCGCGATAGGACGCGCACGAATCTGCGTCAAAACCCGCATCCCTGGCCTTGCTGAACGCTTCGAAAAACTGATGCGACGAACTCGCCCAGGTCCGCAGCGCATTGAGTTGACGATTTTCCATAATTTTTAACCCCTCTCCTCGAGGCGTGAGAATACCAAGAGATTATTCCTTTGGTAATGCACGGAACGACACGCAACGAACAGGCTGACGTTCCGTTCAGGACCCACCAACGTTCGCCGCATGAATATTTTTGAATGGTGCGCGGGTAGTTTATTAATCCGCCGATTCATGAGTCCAACCAGCCATCATCACGCCGCGGCCGTTTTGGTTTGAATTCGTCAGGCCGACAAAATCAGAATCCCAGAAATCAAAACAAAAAGCCCGCCGGAATTAACCAGCGGGCTTTCGTCATTACATACTGCGTGTTGCGGACTGCAAATTAAATGGTCGGAACGGCGGGATTCGAACTCGCGACCCCTTGCACCCCATGCAAGTGCGCTACCAGGCTGCGCTACGCTCCGAACAGAAAAAGATTATAGCAGGATTTCTGATTACTTCAACGCGCTGCCCAGCATTTTTGAAATATCGCCGAGTTCGGCGCGGATCGCGAGCAAATCGGCTTCGGCGATCGCGTACGTGACCTCGACCGGCTCTTCTTCGCGCTCGTTGGCACGCGAGTCGTCCAGGCGGTTGCGGGCGCCGCTGATCGTGAAGCCTTCTTCGTAAAGCAGCTCGCGAATGCGGCGGATCAGCAGCACTTCGTGGTGCTGGTAGTAGCGGCGGTTGCCGCGACGTTTGATGGGTTTGAGTTGCGTGAACTCCTGCTCCCAATAGCGCAGCACATGCGGCTTGACGCCGCAGAGGTCGCTCACTTCACCAATGGTGAAGTATCGCTTGGCGGGAATGGGAGGGAGAACGACCGGCGTTTCAATACGCGCCATAGTACCTCTCAGGACTGGCTCTGCTCGCGCAGAGCGACTTGCTCAACCATGCTTTTCAGCTTCTGGCTGGCGTGGAACGTGACGACGCGGCGCGCCGCGATGGGAATGGCTTCGCCCGTCTTGGGATTGCGTCCGGGGCGCTGCGGTTTGTTCCGAACCTGGAAGTTGCCGAAGCCCGACAGCTTGACCATGTCGCCACGCTCGAGGGCGTCGCGAATTTCTTCAAAGAACGTTTCCACCATGTCTTTGGCTTCGCGTTTGTTGAGGCCGACCCGCTCGAACAACAGGTCGGCGAGTTCGGCTTTGGTCAGTGTGCGGGAATCGTCGGCGCCAGCGACGGCGCCCGCAGGCGCGTCGAAGTCTTCGTTGGGATCAAACACATCGGAAGCAAGAGAATGCATAGGCAAAGATTCGGAACTCAGGTTACACCCGAAGTCTCGCACCATGCGCGGCACCCAATGCGTCGCGAATACGTGTGAGACAACCTTCGACGCGCGCGTCATCCAGGGTCACGGAAGTATCCTGCAGGCGGAATCGGAAGGCAAGGCTTTTTTCCTTTGTTGACAAGGACTTATCTCGCCAAACATCGAAAATGCGTGCATCTTTGACGACCGCCAAATCCGGCTCCGCAGCGCAGGTTGCCGCGATCGTGTCGAGCATGTGCTGGGCCAGCACCGACTCGTCCACCCACAAGGCCAGGTCGCGCGTGACGACCGGCTGACGTGAGATCTCCACCAATTCCGGCAAGGGCCGGGCCGCCACGGCGTCTGCATCCAGCTCGAATACGACCGGCGCATGGGGCAGTTCCGCCTTTTGTGCCCACTGTGGATGCAGTTCGCCGATCCAGCCGACCGCCTTGCCATCCAGCAGGATGCGGGCACTGCGGCCCGGATGCAGCGCCGGGTGCGCGGCGGGTTCGAACCGCACGGCCTGATGCGACGCACCGGCCAGCAAGGCTTCGACATCGGCCTTCACGTCGAAGAAGTCGGTGTGGCGCGTGGCCACGCCCCACTGCTCTTCAACGGCCGGACCGTAGGCCAGGCCGCTCAGACGCATGGGCTGGCACACGCCGGCGACAGTCAGGTCACCGGCCTGCACGGACGCATCGCGCCAGAACACCCGGCCCAGTTCGAACACCCGCACGCGGGACATCTTGCGGTTCAGGTTGTATTGCGCGTTGGCGACCAGGCCGCCGATCAGGCTGCTGCGCATGACCGACAGCTGGCTGGCGATCGGATTGAGCAGGCGGATCGGGTCGGCGTTGCCGGCGTAGTCCTTTTCCCAATCGGCTTCGACGAAGCTGAAGTTGACCACTTCCTGGAAGTCCAGGTCGGCCATACGATGGCGCAGGTCGTGAAAGGACCGGCGGTTTTCCGGCAGGGCGCGCACTTCGGCGCGCGCCATCGGCGGCACGTCAGGAATGCGTTCGAACCCGTAGACCCGGGCGATTTCTTCGATCAGGTCTTCCTCGATTTCCAGGTCGAAACGGAAGGACGGCGGCGTAACGACAAAGGCGCCCTCTTCCCGCACGAATTCGAGACCCAGGCGCGTGAAAATCGCGGCAATCTCGTCTTCGGGAACCTGCACACCCAGCACCTTGTGGCAGCGCGCGACACGCAGGCGCACGGGTTTGCGCTCGGGCAAGGCCACGGTCTGTTCGTCGATCGGGCCGACGTCGCCACCGCACACGTCCACGATCAGGCGCGTCAGGTATTCGAGTTCTTCGGGGATGTGTTCGAAGTCCACGCCACGTTCGAAACGGAAGCTCGCGTCGGAACTGAAGTTGAACTTGCGCGCGCGGCCGGCGATGGCGTCCGGGAACCAGAACGCGGCTTCGACAAAGATGTGGGTGGTGGCCAGGCTGACCGACGTCGATTCGCCGCCCATGATGCCGGCCAGGCTTTCGACACCCTGGTCATCGGCCACGACGCCAACGCTCTCGTCCAGTTCAACGGTCTGGCCATTGAGCAGCAGCAGGCTTTCACCTGGCTTGCCCCAACGTACGTCCAGACCGCCGTGCACCTTGTCCAGGTCGAACACGTGCGACGGGCGGCCCATTTCCAGCATCACATAGTTGGAAATATCCACCAGTGCCGAAATGGAGCGCTGCCCTGCCCGCTCCAGACGCTGCTTGATGTAGTCCGGCGTGGGCGCATCGGCGCGCACATTGCGGATCACGCGTCCGGCAAAACGGCCGCACAGGTCGGGCGCGCTGATGCGCACCGGCAGGCGTTCGTCCAGCGTGACCGGCACAGGCGTCCACGTGGGGCGCTTGAGCGGCGTGTTGGTCAGTGCCGAGACTTCGCGCGCGACGCCCAGGATCGACAGGCAGTCCGCCTTGTTCGGGGTCAGCTTGAGGGTGATCAGGGTGTCGTCAAGACCGAGCCAGTCGCGCACGGACTGGCCGACAGGCGCATCAGAGCCCAGATCGATCAGGCCGGCGTGGTCTTGGGACAGGCCCAGTTCGCGGGCCGAGCACAACATGCCGGCCGACTCGACGCCGCGCATCTTGGCGACGCCGATGGTGATGTCGCCCGGCAGCGTGGCGCCGACGGTCGCCAGCGCGACCTTCATGCCCTGGGTAACATTGGGCGCGCCGCACACGATCTGCAGCGGCGCGGCGGCCCCCGTGTCGACCGTGCAGACGCGCAGCTTGTCGGCGTTGGGATGCGGTTCAAGGTGCGTGACGTGGGCCACGATCACACCGGAAAACGGCGGCGCCACCGGGGCCAGGTCTTCGACTTCCAGGCCCGCCATCGTCAGCGTATGCGCGAGATCGGCGGTGGACAGGGCCGGGTCGGTCATCGACCGCAGCCAGGATTCTGGGAATTGCATAGCAGCGTATACCTTCGTTCAGTTGAACTGCTTCAGAAAGCGCAGATCGCCTTCGAAGAACTGGCGCAGGTCATTGACCCCATAGCGCAACATGGTCAGGCGCTCGAGGCCGGAGCCGAACGCAAAGCCGATATACCGCTCGGGATCGAGCCCGAAATTGCGCACCACCGACGGGTGCACCTGGCCCGAACCGGAAATCTCCAGCCAGCGTCCCTTGTTGGGGCCGGTCGTGAACATCATGTCGATTTCGGCGGACGGTTCGGTAAACGGAAAGAACGAAGGACGGAAGCGCAGCACCAGGTCGTCCGTTTCGAAGAACGCACGCAGGAAGTCGGTATAGACGCCCTTCAGGTCGGCGAAGGAAATGTCTTCGGCGATCCACAGGCCTTCGACCTGATGGAACATGGGCGAATGCGTTGCGTCGCTATCGACGCGATAGGTCTTGCCCGGCGCGATCACCTTGATCGGCGGCTTGTTCATGCGCGCATACCGCACCTGCATCGGGCTGGTGTGCGTACGCAGCAGGAGTGGCAGGCCCTTCTCGTCTTTCATGTCGACGTAGAAGGTGTCCTGCATGGAGCGCGCCGGATGATTTTCCGGGTTGTTCAGGGCCGTGAAGTTGGTCCAGTCGTTCTCGATCTCGGGGCCGTCGGCCACATCAAAACCGATCGACCGGAAAATCGCTTCAACCCGTTCCCACGTGCGGATCACCGGGTGGATGCCGCCCGTGGCCCGGCCACGACCCGGCAGGGTCACATCGATCGTTTCTTCGGCAAGGCGCGCGGCCAGCTTGGCGTCGGCCAGCGCCTGGCGGCGCGCATTCAGCAGATTCTCGATGGACGTCTTGGCGACGTTGATCTTGGCGCCTTCGCTGCGTTTTTCTTCAGGCGAAAGCGAGGCCATGCCCTTCAGCAGCGCGGTCAGAGCACCCTGCTTGCCCAGGAAGCGGGCCTTTTCGTTTTCCAGCGCAGCGGGGTCAGCCGCGGCGGCAAATGCCTCGCCGGCTTGGCGTATCAGGTCGTCCAGATTCTGGGACATGGCGGATTCGTTCAAATAGGGAAAGGAAGGCGCGAGTACGACAGCGCGATGGCGGAAACGCAAACGGGGCTTCCAGAGAAGCCCCGTTCGGGTAGCGTGCACGCATGAACGCGCACTGCCTGGTTCAGATCGCCGGCGGAATCGCCGCAGGGCAAAGCGCCGGCGGGATCAGCCTCAGGCGGCCAGGGCGTTCTTGACTTGCGTCACGATGGCGGCAAAACCTGCCTTGTCGTGCACAGCCAGGTCGGCCAGGACCTTGCGATCGAGGTCGATCGAAGCCTTTTTCAGGCCAGCGATGAACACGCTGTACGTCACGCCGTGCTCGCGCACTGCGGCGTTGATACGCGTGATCCAGAGTGCGCGGAACGTGCGCTTCTTGGCGCGACGGTCACGATACGCATACTGGCCAGCACGCATGACAGCTTGCTTGGCGATACGGAACACATTGCCACGACGGCCACGGTAGCCCTTGGCAAGGTCGATGACTTTCTTGTGACGGGCCCTTGCGGTTACCCCACGTTTGACTCTAGGCATATAAAAACTCCAATCTAAGCGGCTGAGGGGTTATGCGTACGGCAACATGGCCCGGACGGATTTCACGTCGGACTTGGCGACTTCGGCGGAACCGCGCAGCTGGCGCTTGGTCTTGGTCGTTTTCTTGGTCAGGATGTGGCGCTTGAACGCTTGACCCCGTTTGATCGAACCGCCTGGGCGGACGACAAAGCGCTTGGAGGCGCTTTTCTTCGATTTCATCTTAGGCACGATGAGACTTTCCTGTTGTTTACATGCTCACGGGTGGTCCCACCAACAAACGGTGAGGCACTTGATGACCCGCATTCACTTGTTTTGTCCACTGTCCGGAAACGCACCGCGGGTAAGGCAAACAACACCTTTGCGGATTTGAAAGCGCCCGGAACGCGTGGTTTTGCCCGAAATCACGTAAAAGCGATCCCGGGCAGCCAAAGAGTATACCGCGTTATTCGGCGGAAGGCTTGCCTGCTGGCACGACCTTTTTCTTTGGAGACAACACCATGACCATCTGCCGACCTTCCAGCTTGGGCATGGCTTCGACGATTGCCGTATCCAGCAAGTCGTCGCGAACCCGTTCCAACACCCGCATGCCGAGTTCCTGGTGGGCCATTTCACGGCCGCGGAAGCGCAGCGTGACCTTGGCCTTGTCGCCTTCTTCAAGGAACCGCTTCAGGTTACGCAGTTTGACCTGGTAATCGCCTTCGTCGGTACCCGGACGGAATTTGACTTCCTTGACCTGGATGATCTTTTGCTTGAGCTTGGCTTCGTGCTGACGCTTCTGCTCCTGGTACTTGAATTTGCCGAAGTCCATCAGGCGGCAGACCGGAGGCTGCGCGGTGGGGGCAATTTCTACCAGGTCGACGTCGGCTTGCTCGGACAGCCTGACTGCTTCGGCGATCTTGACGATGCCAAGCGCTTCACCGTCGATTCCAATCAGGCGCACCTCTGGTACGTTGATTTCACCATTGATGCGATTCGGCTTGTCGGTTGCGATGTTTGAAACTCCTAATTTGATTGAGTGACCATGCGGCGCGAGTGCAGCGTCGGCGCGTGCTCGACGCTGCTGCCCCGCCGTGAGGGTCTGGTGCGGGCCGGGTCCGTTTTATTTCGGAGCGGCGGGCAGATCCAGATTACGGCGGTCGGAGACGTCGGTTGCGAGCCGGGATGCGAAGGCATCGATCGGCATGACACCCAGATCGACGCCACCCCGGGCGCGCACAGCCACTGAAGCAGCCTGCGCTTCCTTGTCGCCTACTACGAGGATATAAGGAATTTTTTGCAGACTGTGCTCCCGGATTTTATAGGTGATCTTCTCGCCGCGCAAATCCGAATTGACGCGGAACCCCTGCTTTTTCAGATTGTCGGCCACGCTTTTGGCGTAGTCCGCCGACGAAGCGGAGATGTTCACCACCACCGCCTGGGTGGGCGCGAGCCACGGCGGCATGGCGCCCGAGTAGTGCTCGATGAGCATGCCGATGAAGCGTTCGAACGATCCGAGGATCGCACGGTGGAGCATCACGGGCACCAGGCGCTGGTCGTTCTGGTCGACATATTCGGCGCCCAAGCGGCCCGGCATCGAAAAGTCCACCTGGATCGTGCCGCACTGCCAGTGGCGGCCAATCGCGTCTTTCAGTGTGTACTCGATCTTCGGGCCGTAGAACGCGCCCTCTCCGGGCGTGATGTCGAACTCGCAGCCCGAGCGGCGCAGGCTTTCGATCAGCGCATGCTCGGCCTTGTCCCAGCTTTCGTCGGAACCGATCCGGTTTTCGGGGCGCGTGGCGACCTTGTACAGGATTTCGCCAAAACCGAAGTCGCGGTACACGCTCTGCAGCAGCGACGTGAACGCCACGCACTCGTCCAGGATCTGGTCGTCGGTACAGAAGATATGGCCATCATCTTGCGTGAAGCCGCGCACACGCATCATCCCGTGCAGCGAGCCCGACGGTTCGTTCCGGTGGCATTGGCCGAATTCGCCATAGCGCAGCGGCAGGTCCCGGTACGAATGCAGGTTGGACTTGAAGATCTGCACGTGGCCCGGGCAGTTCATGGGCTTGAGCGCGTAGTAGCGGTTTTCGGATTCCGTCGTGAACATGTTGTCACGGTAGTTATCCCAGTGGCCGGTCTTCTCCCACAGCGAGCGATCCAGAATCTGCGGCGCCTTGACTTCCTGATAGCCGTTGTCGCGATACACGCTGCGCATGTACTGCTCGACGTTCTGCCAGATGGTCCAGCCTTTGGGGTGCCAGAAAATCAGGCCCGGCGCTTCTTCCTGGAAGTGGAACAGGTCCAGTTCGCGGCCCAGGCGGCGATGGTCGCGCTTTTCGGCTTCTTCGAGCTGGTGCAGGTACTGGTCCTGGTCTTCCTTCTTGGCCCAGGCCGTGCCGTAGATCCGCTGCAGCATTTCGTTCTTGCTGTCGCCGCGCCAATAGGCGCCGGCCACCTTCATCAGCTTGAAGACCTTCAGCTTGCCGGTATTGGGCACGTGGGGGCCACGGCACAGATCCAGGAAATCGCCTTCACGGTACAGCGTGATGTTCTGGTCGGCCGGAATGGACGAGATGATCTCAGCCTTGTACTTTTCGCCGATCGAATTGAAGAACGCCACGGCATCGTCGCGCTTCCATTCTTCGCGGGTGACCGGCTCGTCTTTCTTGGCCAGCTCGGCCATCTTGGCCTCGATGGCGGCCAGGTCGTCGGGCGTAAATGGGCGCGAGTACGAAAAGTCGTAGTAGAAGCCGTTGTCGATGACCGGGCCGATGGTCACTTGCGCCGACGGATACAGCAACTTCACCGCGTACGCGAGCAAGTGCGCCGTCGAATGGCGGATGGTATCCAGCCCGTCGGCATCCTTGGCAGTGACGATCGCCAGCTTGGCGTCACGGTCAATGGTGAAGCTGGTGTCAACCAGGCGCGACTCGCCGTCGTCGAGCGTGACCCGCCCCGCCAGCGCAGCCTTGGCCAAGCCGGCGCCAATCGATGCAGCCACTTCGCCCACGGTCACCGGACCGGGAAACTCACGCTGGGAGCCGTCGGGCAGCGTTACCTGAATCATGACAAACCTCGAAAGAGAAAGCGGTAATGGGTGAACAGCTGGAATGCAACGCCCGCCCTGCCAAATCATTGGACGAAAAAAAAGCGGCCATGGCCGCGTTTCATTTCCGATTCTACAAGGACCCCGATATGCTCGGGACAATCAACAACAGCCCTCAGAAAAACCAGCGCGACTAGGCGGCGATTTCTCTGCGAGTAGTTCGTGCGTCGTGCACGTTGGCTTCAAGCATTTTGATGGAGACAGAACGCATGTTCCGGCATTTCCTGAATGACAGGCATTGAACCCACCGCAGCGGCTTTGAAGCGCCGCCGGTTCCGAGAATATCTGTGGACGTTCTCTGGAGATTCAAGCTTGAAGGTTTGTGCACCGTGATCATGCACTCATGACCATGCACTCATAACCACGCACATTACCCGGCAGAAACTACACCAAGCTTGAAGGGAAATAACTGGTAGGCAGTACTGGATTCGAACCAGCGACCTCTTCGATGTCAACGAAGCGCTCTAACCAACTGAGCTAACCGCCTGCAGCAGCAACGAATGAAACTATAACCTATTAAATATCGGCTTGTCAAAGCGCTGACGCTAGGAGAATTCAATAAATGCTTCGGTACCCGCCACGCGGGCTTCGTGCATGGACCCTTGCCCCAGCAACCATGCGGAAAAGGCGGCAATCGCTCGGTCGCCTTCCCGATGATTCTCATAAACGATGACATACGGTTCCGACGGGGCCAGCGCGTCAGGAAACGGGGCAACCAGTCGTCCGGAGGCCAGTTCGTCCTCCATCAGATAGCGCGGCGCCATGGCCACGCCCACCCCGTCCAGGGCTGCTTCCAAGGCCAGATAGGTGTGATCGAAGCTGACGGTCGCCACAGGCGTCGGCGCGGCCGCTTGCACATAGGCCTGCCACTGGCCCCAGTCATCGGGGCGCATGTCGGCAGTCAGCCAGGTCTGACCCGCGAGTACCCGCAACGCGTCGTTGGCCAGGCCGCCTTCGCGATCAAGTGGGCTGACCTCCTTGAAGCGCGCGGCAACCGCGGGGGAACACATCGGTGTGATCGACTCCCGCATGAACGGCAGCTGCTGCCGTTGCCCGTGCCCGGTCGCGCCTCGGCGTATCACCATGTCGACGCCGCTGGGCCATGCCCCGTTCAGTTCACGACGGTTGTTGAGCCGGATGCCGATATCGGGATGCAGCCGCAAAAAACCGGTCAGCCGCGGCACGAGCCAATGCAAGGTGAGGGTCGGCGGCGCGCTCACCACCAATTGCACGGCTTCGGGCCGTGGCAGGGGCGCGATGCGTGCGATCGCCTCGGCAACCTGGTCAAGCGCGGGACTGACCACCTCGAGCAGCTCGCGGCCGGCGGCAGTCAACACCAGCCGGCGCGCGCGACGGTCGAACAGTGCGACGCCCATCCAGGTTTCCAGATTGGCCAATTGTTTGCTGACTGCGCCGTGCGACACGCACAGCTCGTCGGCGGCCGGCACCACCCCACCCAGGCGCGCTGCCGCTTCGAAGGTCTTCAGGCTGTTCAACGGCGGAAGGCGGCGCATCGTTCCTTTTCCTCACATCAACCGGGAAATCTATTCGCTGGAGCCGTGCAGCCCGCATCCCTAGAATCACCGCAACTGGCCGACCCATGCAGAGCCAGAGCCACCCATCATAAGTCCGGAGACCACCATGTTCGTCCCTCTGCCTTGCCGTGCCGGCGTCACCGCCTGCAAGGGCGTTGCCGCCCGTCGTGGCCCCGCTGCCCTTACTGGCCTCGCTGCCCTCACTGCCCTCACTGCGCTTGTCAGCCTGACCGCCTTGTCGACGCCGCTCGCCCACGCCGCCGACGCCTACCCTGCCCGCCCCATCCGGCTGATCGTCCCGTTCGAACCGGGCGGCAGCACGGATCTGACCGCGCGTATCACCGCCCAGCACATGAGCGAGCGCCTTGGACAGAGCATCGTCGTCGAAAACAAGGCCGGCGCGGGCGGCAACATTGGCACCGATGCGGTCGCCAAAAGCAAGCCGGACGGCTACACGCTGCTGTGGGCCAATGTCGCGCCAGTCGCCATCAATCCGCATCTGTACGCCAAGATGCCGTACGACGCCGTGAAGGATCTGGCGCCCGTGGGTCTGGCAACCGTTTTCCCGAATGTTCTGGTGGTGAAGGCGGCGTTTCCGGCCGACACGTTGGCCCAATTCGTCTCGAAGTCCAAGGGGGAACTCAAGGGATTGACGTACGGCTCGGCAGGCAATGGCAGTTCCACGCACCTGGCGGCGGAATGGCTCAAGACGGAACTGGGCGCCAATTGGCTGCACGTGCCCTACAAGGGCGGCGGACCGGCGCTGCTGGCCGTTGCTGCGGGACAGGTCGACATGTACTTCAGCAGCGTGCCAGCCGCCCTGCCCTACATCAAGAATGGCACGCTGAAAGCCATTGGCGTGACCAGCCTGAAGCGCGCGCCGTCGCTGCCGGATGTGCCCACCATCGCCAGCGCCGGCCTGCCGAATTTCGAAGCCTTGAACTGGAACGGCATGATGGCGCCAGCAGGCACGCCCACGGCCGTACTCGACAAGCTCAGCGCCGCGATGCGCGAGACCCTGGAGTCCGAGGCAGTGCGGACCAAGTTGACGGCGCAAGGCGCAGAACCGTCGCCCACCACCCGTGAGGCCTTCGCGGCCTATCTGGTGTCCGAAAGCACCAAATGGGGCCGGATCGCCAAGCTTGCCAACGCCAGGATCGAGTGATGCCGGTCAGTGCAACGACCCCTGCGTGGCAAAGCGAAGCCGTGCTGGAAGCGATCGCCGACTATGTCGTCAAGGACGTCGACTGGCCCGACGCCACGCTGGACACCACCCGGCTCTGCCTGGTCGACGCCATGGGCTGTGCGATTGGCGCGCTTGACGACCCCGAGTGCGTGCGGCTGCTGACCCCGCTGTTTCCGTCGGCACCCGGTTGGGAAGGGGTGCCCGTGCCGGGAACCGCATGGCGACTCGATCCCGTTGCGGCAGCCTTCGACATCGGCACCGCGATACGGTGGCTGGACTTCAGCGACACAAGCATCGTGGGCGGCCATCCTTCCGACAACCTGGGCGCCATCCTGGCGGCGGCCTGCCACGCCAGCCGCGTGCGCCAGCGGCAGGGGCAGCCTGGCTTGACCCTGCGCGACGTGCAGGACGCGATGATCAAGGCTTACGAGATCCAGGGCCGCCTCGCCCAGGCCAACCGTTTCGATCACCCGTCCGTGGGGCTGGACCATGTCATCGGGGTCAAGATTGCGTCCACGGCGGTGGCCACCTGGCTGCTGGGCGGCGATCGCGACGCGGTGCGGCGGGCATTGAGCAACGCCTTCCTGGATGGCCAGGCATTGAACGCCTACCGGCACACGCCCAACGCGGGCACGCGCAAAGGCTGGGCCGCCGGCGACGCTTGCGCCCGGGCGGTCTGGCTCGCCCTGCGCACGCTGCAGGGCGAGATGGGCTATCCGCAGCCGCTGTCGGCGCCAACGTGGGGATTCGAAGCGGTCCACATGGGTGGTCGCCCCGTCACGTTGGCGCAGCCGCTGGGCCACGGAATCCTGGACCGCGTGATCTTCAAGCTGTCGCCTTGCCAGCGCAATGCCAGCACGGCGCTGGAAAGTGCGGTGCTGCTGCGGCCCTGGCTTGACGGTAGGATCAATGACATTGCCCGCATTCGTATCTTCACGCACGATGAAGTGATGCGACGCATCAACAAGACCGGCCCGCTCACCACGCGTGCGGCGCGTGACCATTCGCTGCAATACATCGTTGCGACGGCCTTGCTGAAGGGATCGGTAGCCAGCGAGGACTACAGCGATGTCAGCGCGAGCGACCCGCGGATCGACGCGCTGCGCGACAAGATGGTCGTGATTGAAGACCCCGCCTATACCGCCGGCCACCATGACCCAGCCGTGTTGAGTTGCGCCAATGCGGTGCAAATCGAACTGCGTTCAGGCGAGATATCGGACCGGGTCGAGATCCTGTACCCCATGGGCGATCCGTCGCGGCGCGCCGAATGCCTGCCGCGGTTGACGGAAAAATTTACCGGACTGACCGCGGGCAAGTGGCCGGCGCAACAGCGTGAACAGGTGCTGGCAGCGCTGAGCCAGCAAGCCGGCATGGCAACGACCCGGGTCGAGGACTGGCTGGACGGGTTGGCCGCTTAGGCAGCGGGCGAAGGCGGCCGAAGCGGTGCGTGGGTGCAGCGACGGCGTGGCCCAGGTGCAGCAGCAGCATCGCTTGGTGCAGCGACAGCGTGGCTTGGTGCAGCGACAGCATCGCCCCAGGTGCAGCGCCTGCTCAGCGCCGCGACACCTCGACCACGCCCGCCACGTCCCGGATGCCTGCCAGCGCCTTGTTCAGGTGTTCGGCATTGCCGACCTCGGCCGTGAACACCATTCGTGCCTGCAACTGCCGGCTTTGCGTATTCACGCCGATCACGTTGATGCGCTGACGGGCGAACACTTCGGAAATGTCGCGCAGCAAGCCGTGACGATCGGCCGCCATGACGATGATGTCGACCGGGTAGACCGCGTCGCGCGTGTCGCCCCAGGTGACGTCGATGATCCGTTCGCGCTCGCGGTCGGCCAGGGCCAGAAAGCTTTTGCAGTCGCGGCGATGGATCGACACACCGCGGCCGCGCGTCACGAAGCCGCTGATCAAGTCGGGCGGCGCCGGGCGGCAGCACTTGGCGAGCTGGGTCATGAGCGCGTCGACGCCCACCACCAGCACGCCGCTCTTGCCGGCATGCGCCGGGCTTTCGGACAGGCTGGGCCGGTTCAGCGCGGCCAGTTCGATCTCGGGTTCGATCGTGGGCGCCTCAAAGGCGGCACCGACCTGGCGCAGACCGAACTCGTCCTTTGCGATGGCGACATACAAGTCGTCGGCGCAGGCAAAGCCCAGCTGCTGAGCCAGCTGCTCCAGATTGGTCGCGGTCTTGCCCAGGCGCTGCAGCTCTTTGTCGAGCATGGTCTGGCCCTGCGCAATCCGCTGCTGGATGTCAATGGCGTTGAACCACGCGCGCACCTTGGCGCGCGACCGCTGGCTGGCCAAGTAGGCCAGTTGCGGGTTCAGCCAGTCGCGCGACGGGCCACCCGATTTGGTCGTGATGACTTCCACCGTCTGTCCGGTGGACAGGCGGGTGTTCAAAGGCACCATCACTCCATCGACCCGCGCGCCGCGGCAGCGATGGCCCAGGTCGGTGTGCACCTGATAGGCGAAGTCGACCGGGGTCGCACCCGACGGCAGCTCAATGACCCGGGCTTGCGGGGTCAGCACATAGATGTTGTCGTCCAGCTGGTCGAGCGCGGTCGCGCCCAGCGTCTCGTCGACCTGGACGTCACTTTTCCACGCCAGCAGCTGCCGGATCCACGACAGCTTGCGGTCGTATTCCGAATCGGCGCTGACACTGCCGCCTTTGGCGCCCGCTTCCTTGTAGCGCCAGTGGGCCGCCATCCCGAACTCGGCGAACTGGTGCATTTCTTCGGTGCGGATCTGCACTTCGAACGGCCGGCCGTCATCGTCATACACGACGGTGTGCAAGGACCGGTAGCCGTTGGGCTTGGGCCGCGAAATGTAGTCGTCGAACTCGTTGGGCACCGGCGTCCACAGGTTGTGGACCAGGCTGAGCGCCGTGTAGCAGGTGCGGATGTCGTCGACGATGATGCGCAGCGCCCGCAGATCGAACAGGCTGGCAAAGTCCATGCGCTTGTTGCGCATCTTGTTCCAGATACTGTAGATGTGCTTGGGCCGGCCGGTGACTTCGCCCGCGATACCTGCCGAGGCCAGCGCAGCCGACACCCGCGTCACGGCCAGGTTGATGAACAGTTCGCGCTCAACCCGTTTTTCTTCCAGCAGCCGGGCGATTTCCTTGTAGCGGACGGGTTCAAGGAAGCGGAAGGCCAGGTCTTCCATTTCCCACTTGATCTGCCAGATGCCCAGGCGGTTGGCCAGGGGGGCATACAGTTCCAGCGTTTCACGCGCCACGGACTCTTCAAGCGGCAATTTGCTTTGTGCATGCCAGCGCAGGGTCTGCAACCGGGACGCCAGCCGCATCAGCACGATGCGCAGGTCGGCCGCCATGGCCAGCAGCATCTTGCGCAGCATTTCGGATTGCGCGCCGCTGCCGGCGGACGAATCGCTGGCGTCGCGGGTGACCTGCCCCAGACGGATCAACGCGCGATAGCCATGCACCAGCCGGCCGATTTCGGCGCCGAAGCGCAGCGTGACTGGGTCCTTGCTGGGATTGGCGTTGACTTCGCGGTTGCCGACCGCCGTGGCCAGCATGGCCGCCATGCGGGTGTGCACGTCAACCTGCAGCCCCGACAGAATGGCCACCACGCCAGCGGCATGACCGGCCAGCGATTCTTCCCCCACGACGCCGTCGCGCTCGAAGCGGGGCAAGGCCCACGCCAGCGCCTGACGCAGTTCTTCCTGCGCGTCGAACGACAGGCCGTCGTTGGCGACATGATTCCACGCGTCCCCGAAGTGGGACATCACGGCAGAAGAAGCTTGGAGGGTGGTATCGCTCATCGTCATACACTTTAAATCGCGCAGGGTTGCAAGGGTGCGACCACTGCCTTCAGACCCGGGAACCACACATCATGTTGGGATGGATTTTTGGCCGCGGTGCGTCAACGACGCAAGTGGCTCAGGTACAGGCACGCATTACACCCGAATTATGGACCCAAACGCTCCATGGGCATGGGTTTCTGGCCCGGTTGAGCCAATCGGAAACGGAAGAGCTGAAAAGCCGTTGCGCCTGGTTCCTTGCCAGCAAATCGATGACCGGTGCCGGCGGTTTTGTGCTGGACGATGCAACCTGCCTGTCGATCGCGGTCCAGGCCTGCCTGCCCATCCTCAAGCTCGATCCCCTGCTCTACCATGGCTGGAACGAAATCATCGTCTATCCGGCCGGCTTCCTGATTCCCCGAGAGGAAATGGACGAAGACGGCGTGGTCCACGAGTACGTTCAGGAAGCCGCGGGCGAAGCGTGGGACGGCGGCCCTGTGGTCCTGTCGTGGGAAGACGCCGCACCGCGCGAGGCTGACCCGGATGCTGCAGATGACCCGGCCCATGCCTTCAATGTGGTGGTGCATGAGTTCGCGCACAAGCTCGACCTGATCGATGGCGAGCCCGATGGCATGCCCGCGCTGGACGCTCATCCGGACCTGCGGCCACGCCATTGGCAGCAGGTGATAACGGCGAGTTATGAGGCCTTCAACGACCAGCTGGATGCCATCGAAGCCGCAATTCCGGACGATGTGGACCCGGAATCGGAAGAAGCAAATGCCTGGTATGGGCAGTTGCCGATCGATCCGTACGCCGCCACCGATATCGCCGAATTCTTTGCGGTGAGTTCGGAGGCGTTTTTTGTCCGGCCGGCGCCGCTGGCGGCGGCCTACCCGGACTGGTATGCGCTGCTGGCGGCGTATTATCGCCAGGACCCGCTGGCCGGGTAAGCCGGCAGGTTCTGCTCAGTGCATCAGATCGCGGCAGTAATGACGATCTCGACCTTGTATTCCGGCGCGGCCAGCTTGGCTTCGACGGTGGCGCGAGCAGGCGTGTTGCCGGCCGGCACCCAGGTGTCCCACACGCCATTCATCTGGCTGAAGGTGGCGATGTCGGCCAGGAAGATCTCGGCGCGAATGATCTTGGTCTTGTCGGTACCGGCTTCGGCCAGCAAGGCGTCGATGGCGGCCAGCACTTGGGTGGTCTGACCGGCGACATCTTGCGACGGGTCGCCTGCAACCTGGCCAGCCAGGTAGGCAACATTGCCGTGGACAACCATTTCAGACATCCGTTTGCCGGTGTGGAAGCGCTTGAGACTCATGGAATTCCTTGAACGTGAGGGAAAGAGGAACGCGGCAGCGAGTTTAGCAGCGACCGCGCCGCGCCCTGGCCTCAGGCCTTGGGTGCATCCATCAGGCTCACATGCGCCGCCACCACGCGCCAGCCTTCGTCCATCCGCACCCAGGTCTGGGTCTGCCGGCCGATGCGCGGCGTCGATTCGCGCGTGAATTCCACATTGGCGACCGCAAAGTCGCGGCCGAAGGTCGTGACGGACTTGGCCGAAATGGTGCGCGACAGGCCGACCGACGGGCGGGCGTTACGAAAGTCCTGGATTGCCTGGAAGCCATACAGGTTTTCGCCGGCGCCGTAGCGCAGCGTGTGCGGCGAGTTCCAGAACAGGCGGTCGAGCACGTCGACGTCGTTGGTGACCAGCGCCTGTTCGTACTCGGCAAACACGGCTTCGACTTCGGCCAGGGTCTCGGGATGATTGATTTCTGGGGACATGTAAAGCGCCTGAAGATTGAGAAGGAAATTACTTGCCGCCCCAGTGGACGAAACGGCGTTCGGCCACCAGGAACAGCAGATTGAGCACGTAACCGAGCGCGCCAGCAGCAAAGATTGCGGCATACATTTCGGGCATGTCGAACACCATCTGCGCGTTCATGATGCGTTGGCCCAGGCCATCGGTCGAACCGATAAACATCTCGGCCACGATCACGATCACCAATGCCAGCGACACGCCCGACCGCATGCCCACGAACGTCTGCGGCAGCGATTCCCACAAGGTCACGTCACGCAGCACCTTGAATGACGAAGCGCCCATGACCTTGGCCGCGAGCTGACGCTGCTTGCGCGCGTTCATCACACCATACGACACGTTGAACAGAATACCCAGGCCGGCGCCAAAGGCGGCGACCGCGATCTTGGTCGCCTCGCCCACCCCGAACAGGACCAGGAACAAGGGGAACATGGCCGATGCCGGCGTCGAGCGGAAAAAGTCGATCGCGAATTCGAGCGAACGATAGACCCGTTCGGACGATCCGAGCAAGATTCCCAGCGGCACGGCAATGACCGTGGCAATGATGAACGACGCGAAGGTCCGCACGATGGTCTTGTAGAAGTCGCCCCACAAGGTCCCTTGCGTCAGGCCCTTCCAGAACGCGTCCAGCGACTCGCCGGGCGACGGCAGCAGGACCGGGTCGACCAGCTTGACCTCGTGCGCGAACCACCACAGAAAGATGATGAGCAAGGCGCCCACCAGCGGTTGCAGGCGGGGCCCCCAGCGGCGCGACAGGTGCGTGATCATGGCTTGCGTACCTCGCGTTGAAACACTTCCAGGCAATGACTCTTCACCCGGACAAACTCGGGCGTCACGGTCGTATCGACCGTGCGCGGACGGGGGGCATCGAAGGGCACGATCTCGCTCACATGGGTCGGCCGCTTGGTCAGCAGCAGCACGATGTCGGCCAGGCACACGGCTTCATCCAGATCGTGGGACACGAGCAGCGTGGTGGTCTGCCGCTCGATCAGGACCTTCTGCAGGCGATCGCGCAGGAACAGCGTCATCTCGTAATCAAGCGCCGAAAACGGCTCGTCAAGAAACAGCACTTCTGGGTCGACCACCAGTGCCCGCATGATCGACACCAGTTGCTGTTGCCCGCCCGACATTTCATACGGGTAACGATTCAGGTCGAGCTTGACGTCGAAGCTGGCCAGCAGGCTTTCCACACGCGCATCGCATTCCGCCCGGCTCAGCCCCAGGAACTGGAGCGGATACCGGATGTTGTCGCGCGCGCGCAGCCACGGAAATACGGCTTCGCGATAGTTCTGGAAGACGTAGCCGATGCGGCTTTCGCGCACCTCCTTGCCCTCGAACAGGATCTGCCCGCTGTCGTACGGCATGATCCCCGACATCATGTTGATGAGGGTGCTCTTGCCACAGCCGTTTGGGCCGAAGATCGAGATGATCTTGCCCTTCGGGATGTCGAGGTCGAAGTTTTCGTACAGCGTGCCGCCTTCGAACCGCTTGGTCAGGCCCCGCACGGTAATGTGGGTACCTGCTGGAAACCAGCGGTGGCCTGCGGCGGCCTCGGCCGGGGCAGCGCTGGGGCCGGAGGCGACGGCCTGGAGATGAGCTGCGCGCATGGAGTTGCCTTGAATCAGAATTTCTTGATGAAGGTGGCGGTGTCGATCTTGTCCTTCACGACACCCAGGCTCACGCCGATGTCGACGAACTTCTGGAAGGACGTGAGATCGGCCGGCGACATGTCGCTGACCATGACGATCTTGGCAAGCGGCACGGTGGGCGCCAGCGCGGCGGGCGTGTTCATGTCCTGCGCCAGGTAGTCACGCACCTTGGGATCGGTGTTCGCATCCTTGGCGCCTTTGGCCCAGGCCGCGGCAAAGCGCTTGGCCAGATCGGGGTTGTCGGCCAGCAGCTTGCCGGAGATGGCCGCACCGGCCGCAAACGCCAGGGCGTCCTTGTTGCCCAGCAGGTGGGTCGAGATCACGCCCGCTTCCAGACGCCGCCCGACCCCTTGCGCAATGATGTTGCTGGCGATCGGTTCAAGCGTGTAGCCGCCATCGAACTGGCCGCCCTGCAATGCGCCCAGGTGCACGCTCAGCTGCTGTTCCTGGATCGTGTAGTCCTTGTTTTCTTCCAGGCCGATGGCCTTGAGCACGGCGCGCGCGCTGCCGATGTTGGCCGGGCCAGGCGCCGAGAACAGCTTGGCGCCCTTCAGGTCCTTGAGCGACTTGGCGGTGCTGGACGCCTTCACCACGAACTGCTCGGTGATGTACTGCGCATTCTGGCCGTTCAACGCGATATAGCTGAGCGTGTTCGGACGGCGCGCGTTGATGTTGGCGCCTTCCAGCGTGACCAGGTTCGATGCAATATCGATGCTGCCTGCGACCATGGATTGCACGATCAGCGGATGGTTGGCCAGGGGCACGGTTTCCACTTCGATGCCCACGTCCTTGAAGTAGCCGCGATGCAGCGCGACGAAATACGGCAAGGCGGAACTGGACGGGAAGACCCCGACCTTGACCTTGTCGGCAGCGCTGGCAGGCGCAGCAAAGAGCCCCGCGATCAGCAAGGCAGCGGTCCCGACGGCGGCGGTAAAACCATGACGAAGCTTCATGACAACATCCTTCAATTCAAGAGAGTGAGCAGGTCGGGATACTTCAGGGGGTCGAAAAAAGAGGCGCCGGCCACGTAGCCGCGGCCGGGCGACATGTCGGGCAAAGGCAGTTCCGTCGTCGTGCCATCAGGACCGATGGCCGCGCCGCCTTCAATGCTGCCTTCGAAAGTCAGTTCGATCTGCACGCCGCTCGGGTCGTACACGAACAGCTGCCACAGCGTGGTCCCGGGCACGATGAATTCGCGCCAGGCCAGGCCGGCGGCCTTGAAGCGCGCGACATAGTCATGAAAGCCCAGGCAGGCGACCGACAGGTGATCGATGGCGGCGGTACCTGCCGGCGCGATGCCTTCCGGACCGAGCGCGGGACCACCGGCATACACGTGAATGATGGCCTGGCCGCCCGGTTGCGGGCAGGCCAGCCAGGCACCCGGATAGCCGAAGTCGGGGCGCGCGATTTCTTTCAGGCCCAGGACCTTGCACCAGAACGCGCGGGTGGCTTCCAGGTTCGAGGTCTTGATGGCGATGTGGAACAGGCCCAAGATGGCGGCGCCGGGGGCGCGGTTCGCGGCGGTCATGCGTTGACTCCGGGCAGGGAAACATCGCGATAGAGCCGCGTCAGGTCGCCCATGAATTCGGGCCCTGTCTTCTTGAGCGTGCCCGCGACCGGATCGGCGCCGGCGAGCATGGTGTCGCTGGCGTCGAACGACAGCTGCATGGTGAAGCGCACCCGTTCGCGGCGGGCGGCGTCCAGCTGGTCCAGCCAGTCGCGCGGCGGCGTGCCGGCTGCAATGCCTGCGCGCAGCAGGTGCACCGCGCAGCACGCGTCTTCGATAGCCTGCGTGGCGCCCTGCCCCAAGGTCGGCACCATGCCGTGGGCCGCATCCCCCAGGTACATGACCTGCACGTCGGGCTCGGCAAAGCGCATGTCGGATTCCTGCATGCGCGCCCAGTGCAGCGCGTCGGTGTTGGCGCACACGGTGTCGATCAGCCACGCGGCCTGGTCGCTGGGCAACCCGCCTTCGGGCGTGTAAGCGGCGCGCAAGAAGTCTGCGGTCTTGCAGGCATCGGGCACCGATTCATCGGCGGGGATCGGAAAGGTGCCGGCGATATAGATGTGGGCCGAGGGCACGCGAAACGACAGCAGGCGGTTGGGCCCGTTGAACCATTGTTCGTAGTCGTCGATCAGCCCGGCGCTGGTATCGGGCACGAGCAGCCGGAAGATGGATACGCCAAGCTGGCGCACCGGCGGCGTGCCCGAGAAGGTCTCGCGCGTTTGCGAATAGCGGCCATCAGCGGCGATCAGCAGGTCGATGTCGTCCAGGACCCGCGGCTCGCCGTGATGGGTGTAATGCACGGTGGTCTTGCCGTCGGCCTTCGGGTCGCGGGCAATCGACTGGATCTCGCAGCCGTACTGAATCACACCGGCGGCTTCGCGGCGCAGCACACTGTAGAGTTCCGACCAGCGAATGCGCACCCCGTCACAGTCGGCCACCTGGTCAAGCGCCAGATCGAACAGCACCGTGCCGTCGGTCAAGGACACGCGCCACGTCTTCCAGGCAAAGCTGGCGGCGGCAATCGCATCGGCCAGCGCGGGTTCGGTCAAACGCAAGGCCTTGACCGCGTTGGGGCCTATGTTCAGGCCCGTGCCCGATTCGGAATGATCGTCTTGCAGAACCCGTTCAAGGCACACCGTTTCCACGCCCGGAAGGTCGGCCAGGGAACGGGCCAGGATGCAGCCTGCCACGCCGGCGCCGATGATTGCGATTTTCATGCTGTAGGGATTCCTTGACGACTTGGGCGGGCGCGGCGCACGCGCGGCGCGGCCTGCCCGCCCATCAATAGGCAAAAACGGTGCCATGCGCATGCGCCAAGGCGGGGCATGCACGGCGGGTGGAGGGACGTGGGTTGCGTCATCACAAGTCCGGCCATCGATCGGCCCAAGGCTGGGCGGCTTCGAACTGCGCGGCAACGTCCAGCAACTGTTGTTCGGCGCCGTGATTGCCCACCAGCTGGAAGCCGATGGGCATGCCGTTGCTGGCGGGGCGGGCTGGCAGATTGATGGCTGGCAAGCCGGCCGCATTCACAAAGGCGGTAAAGACAGCATGGCCGCGCGGGCCGACGGGCTGGCCCGCGATCGTGGCCGGGTGGCTTCGTTTTGCCGGCCAGGGCAAGGCGGCGGCGCTGGGCAACAGCAGCAGATCCGCCCTTGCGAAGCAGGCGGACAGTTCGGCTTGCATGCGCCGCACCAGCGCCTGCGCGTTGAACAGGTCGATGGCCGACAAGGCCCGGCCGGCGCTGGCCATGGCCTGCAGCGCGGGAGTCATGGCCGTGTCGTCCAGGGCGGCGCCGAAGCTGGCCTGCAAGGTGGCGGCCAGTCCGGTCTGGCTGATGACAGGCCAGGCCTGGCTGTTGAAGTCGCGCAAGATGGCCGGCGCGTTGCGTGTGTCAACGAGATGGTTGAGACCTGCAAGCATCTCGGCGACCGCATCAACGCTCGCTGAAATGGCGGGGTCGACCGGATCGCCGGTGAATTCTGGCCAGTAGGCGATGCGCAGCGGCGCGGTCTGCACCAGCTTGGGCTGCGCGATGTTGGTGCATGATGGCGCAGGAAGATGGCCGCCCGACAGCAAATGAAGCACCGCCGCGGCATCGGCCACCGTGCGGGTGATCGGCCCGATCACTTCCATGCGGGGCAGGATCTCGGGCAGGCCTCGTTCACGTGCAACCGTGCCTTCCCCCGGCTTGAATCCGACCAGCCCGGTGTGCGAGCACGGCCGCCGGATCGACCCGCCGCCATCGGTGCCGATCGCGACCGGGCCGATGCCGGCTGCCACACAGGCGACCGCGCCGCCGCTTGATCCACCCGGGGTCGTGGACCGGTCCCACGGATTGACCGTCGGGCCGAACAGCAGGTTGTCGGTGTAGCCCTGCAAGGTGAACTCGGGCACATTGGTCTTGCCGATCACGATCATGCCCGCCGCGCGCAGGCGTTCCACCGCCAGCTCATCGCTATCAGGCTGACACGCGGCGTACAGGCGGCTGCCCCAGGTGCACGGCAGCCCCTTGACGGGAATGTTGTCCTTGACCGTGAACGGCACGCCATCGAGCGCGGACCGCGGTGTGCCGTCGCGCCAGCGAGCGGCGCTTGCCTCGGCTTCGATGGCCGCATCGGCCAGCCGTTCGCTGATCACCGCGTTGAGCAAGGGGTTCACGGCGGCCAGGCGGCCTGCGATCGATTGCAAAGCCTGAACCGGCGTCAACGCCCCGGCGGCAAAGCGCGTGGACAGCTCGGTGGCCGACAACTGCCATGCCGGGCGAGGCGATGTCGCCAGCGCGGGCGATGTCCCATCCGGGCGGGTGGAATCTGCATCGGTCATGCGCGCCCCGCAGCGATCACGGCCACCAGCCCGCCGCCATCCGGGCCCTGATGTTCGGCCCCGCCGGACACGAACAGCCGGCCGTCGCCCATCACGCCTGCAACGAGTGCGCCGACCGCGCCGCGGATGTGCCGCTGCGCATTGATGTCGGTGTCGTCCAGCATGGTGTGGCGCGCGCCGCGGATCTGGCCGCGGCGATCGGGCTCGCACTTGACCAGCACGGCGGCGATGCGACCCCGGTCGGCCTCGGCCACCTGCGGCCGCGCCGCGATGCCCAGCCGGTCCAGCGCCGCGCCAACGGCGGGCAGATCCAGCGCATCGCGCATCGGCGCATGGGCGATCTGCAAGGGGCCGGTCCATTGTTTTGAATTGCCCAGAACGATCACTTCATTGCAGGTGACCTCCACACCCGACGACACACTGGCGCGGTTGCAGGCCACCGCAAAATCCGACAGCAGGTCGGCGTCGCCAGCCGACTCAGGCAGTTCGCCCAAGGCCAGCGCAATACCGAACGCCCCCGCTGCACGCGACAAGGCCATCGACCGGTTGGCATCGGTGGTCACCACGGTCTGGCCACGGGCCACGGCATCCTGCACCCGCGCCGACGTAATGCACGGACACTTGACCTGCACGAATTCGATGTCGCGCGGATCGGTCAGGCCAGCGTCCTTCATGGCCGCACGCACCGCGGCGGCGACGCTTTCGACCTGCGCCCATCGGCCGACGGCTTCGGCCGGCAAGGGTTCGGTGAATGCGGTGCCGATCGCAAGCGAACCGTTGACAGTGTCAACCGGTTCTGCCGCCGCACCGCTCGCCGATGTCGAACGCACCGCATCGCCGCACCGCGCGAACACCACGAAGTGCGGGCTGAGCACGCCTTCCGTTCCCCCGGACAGCACACAGGGAATACGCGCAGCCAACGCCTCGGCCGGCTCGCCGGTATGCCGCGCCAGCAGCGCCATCAGCGACTGCGTGAAGTAGCCGCGCGTGAAATCGTTGACGCCACCATTGCCTTCTGTCTTGCCAATGAAGGCAACGATGTCGCCGGCCCGCAGTTCGCCCGTGTCGATCAGGCCGGCCAGGGCCGAAACATCGCCCGGATGGGCCATGGGAAGTCGGTAGACAAAAGTTTGCATGAGGTGACTGGATGGTTTGCGCTGCAACACCCACAGTCTGCGCACGACGCTTCCTGGCGCATAGCGCAATAAAACGCTCGGACCGAGCGCAAATTGTGTGCAGTGCAATGCGGCCGGAAAAATGCGCCAAGTCGATGCATCCAGGCGCACGCGTGGTGCAGAAAAACAGGCCGGCTTCCTTGGGCGGCACCACCTTAGCGCGTGCGAAATCAACCCCTGCAAATACCGTTGACACAGGCAAAATCCATCAGTAGGCTGACGAATATGTCAGTACGCTGAGTAATTCTCTACCCCACCCCACCTACCCAGGGATGCATCCATGCAGCGACGCCGTTTCCTTTCCCAAGCCACCACCGCCGCCGGCGCCAGCATTGCCACACTGGCTGCTCCTGCCATTGCCCAGGGCACGCCAACCGTGCGCTGGCGCATGTCGACCAGCTGGCCCAAGAGCCTGGACACGATCTACGGTTCGGCTGAAGAACTGTGCAAACGCGTGTCGGCAATGACCGACGGCAAGTTCGAAATCCGCGCGTTTCCCGCCGGCGAACTCGTGCCGCCGCCACAGAACATGGATGCGGTCAGCAACGGCACGGTCGAATGCAATCACGTGCTGAGCTCGGCCTTCATCGGCAAGAACACCGCGGTGGCTTTTGACACCGGCCTGGCCTTCGGCTTGAACTCGCGCCAGCACAACGCATGGATCCACTACGGCGGTGGCATGGCCCTGCTGCGCAAGATGTACAAGCAATACGGCATCGTCAATCACGTCAGCGGCAACGTGGGCGTGCAGATGGGCGGCTGGTATCGCAAGGAAATCAAATCGGTTGCGGATCTCAATGGTCTGAAGATGCGCATCGGTGGTATCGGCGGCATGGTGCTCGCCAAGTTCGGCGCGGTGTCCCAGCAGATTCCTGCGGGCGACATCTACTCGGCATTGGAAAAGGGCACGATCGACGCGGCCGAATGGATCGGCCCGCACGACGATGAAAAGCTCGGCCTGAACCGCGTCGCGCCTTACTACTACTCGCCCGGCTGGTTCGAAGGCAGCGCCTCGATCACGTCGATGGTCAACGAAAAGGCGTGGGAAGCCCTGCCCCCCGCCTACAAGGCCGCATTCGAATGTGCCTGTGCCGAACAGACCATGAAGATGCTGGCCAACTACGATGCGCAGAACCCGCTGGCGCTGCGCAAGCTGGTGGGCGGCGGCGCCAAGCTTGGCTACTTCCCGAAGGACGTCATGGACGCGACCTACAAGGCATCGCAGGAACTGTGGACCGAACTGTCGGAAAAGAATGCCGACTTCAAGGCCATCTACCCGTCGTGGAAGAAATTCCAGCAGGATGAAGTCAGCTGGTTCCGCGTGGCTGAAAACGCGCTCGACAACTACACCTTTGCGGCGGTGGCACGTAGCTCATGAGTACCGAACATCCCACGTCCGCGCACAAGGCGCAGGGGGTCGGGGCGCGCGTGCGCCGCAAGGAAGACGCGCGCCACTTGCATGGCAAGGGCAACTTCGTTGCCGACATGTCCATGCCCGGCCTGAGCGAAGTGGCCTTTCTGCGCAGCCCCCTTGCCCATGCGCGCATCGTGGGCGCATCGATTCCCGACGACATTCGCGCAGCCGTCGTGCTGCGCGAAGACATGGCCGACTCGCTTGATATCGTTGCCGAGTCCACCCTGCCCACCTACCAGCTGTCGGCCCAGCCGCCACTGGCGTCGGGCAAGGTGCGCTTTGTCGGCGAGCCCATGGCGATGGCCTTTGCGCCGACCCGCGCGCTGGCCGAAGACATCGTCGAGCAGATCCAGATCGACCTGGATGACCTGCCCGTCTATGCCAACGCACCCGCGGCCGAGGCGGCCACCGGCACGTTTGTCCATGATGAATGGACCAGCAATCTGTTCATGACCCTGCATGCCGATCGCGACTTCGATACCTGGGCGGCGAAGGCCGACCGGGTGGTCAAGCGCACGGTGGACCTGTCGCGCCAATGCATGGTGCCGATGGAAGGCAAGGCCGTGCTGGCCTACTGGGATTTCCAGGCTGACCAGCTGGTGGTGGTGAGCGCCACCCAGGTCCCGCACATGATCCGCACTATCCTGGCCGATTGCCTGAAGCTGCCGCAGGACCAGGTCCGGGTGATCTCGCCCGACGTGGGCGGTGCCTTTGGCTACAAGTGCGTGCTGCAGCAGGAAGAGCTGTGCATTGCATGGCTGGCCAAGACCCACAAGCGCCCGTTCCGCTTCATTGAAGACCGGCGCGAACACCTGATTGCCGGCGCCAATTCGCGCGAGCATTCGTATGACATGACGGCCTATGTCGACAAGCGCGGCAAGCTGCTCGCGCTCGACGCGGTCATCACCATCGATGGCGGCGCGTATTCGGTCTGGCCCTTCACGGCAGGGCTCGAACCCGGCCAGGCGATTGGCAACCTGCCCGGCCCGTATGACTTCCGCGGCTATCGCTGCGTGACCAAATGCGTGGCAACCAACAAGCCCGGCTTTGTTCCGTATCGCGGCGTGGCCCGCACCGGCGTGTGCTTTGCGATCGAACTGACCATGGACGCCATTGCGCGCGAGGTTGGCCGCGAGCCCTGGGAAGTGCGCAAGGAAAACCTGGTGCCGGCCGACGCGATGCCCTACGTCAACGTCACCAACAAACATCTGGACAGCGGCGACTACGGCGCAAGCCTGGCCAAGGCCATGGACATGCTGCAGTTCGACCAGCTGCGTGAACGCCAGAAAGCCGGCGAAGCTGACGGCCGGTTGCTGGGCATCGGCATCGCCACCTACACCGAGCAATCGGCGCATGGCACGTCGGTGTTCGCCGCGTGGGGCACGCCCCTGATCCCGGGTTTCGATTCCGCCACGGTGCGCATCACGCCCGATGGCGGATTGGAAATGCGGGTGGGCGTGCATTCGCATGGCCAGGGCATGGAAACGACGTTTGCGCAGATCTCTCATGAAATCCTGGGCATCGACATTGCGCGGACCAAATTGATCCATGGCGACACTGGCCAGACACCGTTTTCGACCGGCACCTATGCGTCGCGATCGATGGTGATGTCGGGGGGCGCGGTGTCGGTGGCGTGCAAGAAACTCGCACCGCGGGTGCTCGCCATCGGCGCGCATCTGCTGGGCGCCGACGTGTCCGCCGTATCGTTGGCCGATGGCCGCGTGATCGGCCCCGACGGCCAATCGGTATCGATCGGCGATGTGGCGAACGCGTGGTACCTGCGGCCGCATCTGCTGCCGGCCGACGTGGACACGGGCGGACTCGAAGTCACGGCCGGCTACAAGCCCAAGGTCGACACGGGCGCCTTCACCTATGCCACCCACGCGGCGGTTGTAGCGGTGGACACGGATACCGGCGACGTCGAGATCCTGGACTACGTGGTGGTTGAAGATTGCGGCACGATGATCAACCCCATGGTCGTCGAAGGCCAGACCTATGGCGGCATCGCCCAGGGCATCGGCACCGCGCTGTACGAAGAAACGCCCTACGACGAGAACGGCCAGCCGCTGGCGTCGACCCTGGCCGATTACGTGTTGCCAGGCGCGGTCGAAGTGCCGACCATCCGCATGCATCACTTCGAGACCAAGTCGCCCCATACCGAATTCGGTGCCAAGGGCATGGGCGAAGGGGGCGCGATTGCGCCGCCCGCGGTCATCTTCAATGCCGTCAACGATGCGCTGCGTGCCATTGGCGCAGCCGAAGTGACGCGCACGCCGCTCAGCCCGCGCCGCCTGCTGCAGGCGATTGAAGACGGTCCGGGTCCCGATCCGCTCGTCATTACCCTGCCGATCCGCCAGACCGTCAACGTGGCGTGAAGGACTTTTCATGAAAGCCGCTTTATTCGACTACACCCGGCCTGAAGAGGTCGGCGCGGCCCTGTCGCTGCTATCCGGCAGCCCGGGCGCCAAGGCCATGGGGGGCAGCCAGTCGCTGGGGCCCATGCTCAATCTGCGCCTGGCGCGGCCCGGCGTCGTGGTGGACGTCTCGGGCATTGCCGGCCTGCGCACGGTCACCAAAGACGGCGACAGCATTCGTGTCGGCGCCGCCGTGACGCACGCCGAGATCGAAGACGGCATCCACCCCCTGTTGCGCGGCACGCCCTTGCAGAAGATCGCGGCAGGCATTGCCTACCGGTCGGTGCGCAACCGCGGCACCCTGGGCGGCAGCCTGGCGCATGCCGATCCGGCAGCGGACTGGCTGGTTACGGCCGTGGCCTTCGGGGCATCGCTGGAAATCGTGTCGCCCGCCGGTACCCGTCTGGTGGATGCCGATGCGTTCATGATTGGCGCCTACACCACGGTGCTGGCCGAGAACGAACTGATCGCCGCGGTCCGCTTCCCGGTCGCGTCGCCTGCGATGCGCTGGGGCTACTACAAGTACTGCCGCAAGACCGGCGAGTTTGCCGAAGCCAGTTGCGCGGCCCGCTTCGATGCCTCCACCGGCATGGCGCGCATTGCGATCGGCGCGCTGTCGGGTGCGCCGCGCCTGCTGCCTGCCCTGGCGGCCGCCGTGGCGCGAGAAGGCCAGACGGCCTGTACCCACGAAGCCATTGCGCATGCGGTGGCCGAAGCCATGCCGGATCACGACGCCGTCGACCGTAAATTGCATGCCGTAGCGGTCCGCCGCTGCCTGGCGCAACTTCTTGGAGCAGAAGAATCAACATGGCGTTAGTCACCCTGGATGTGAATGGCCGCAAGGTCTCATCCGACGTCCCCGCGCGTATGCACCTGGGCGACTTCCTGCGCGAAGAAGCCCGACTGACCGGCACCCACCTGGGCTGCGAGCACGGCGTGTGCGGCGCCTGTACTGTCCTGATGGACGGACAACCGATCAGGTCCTGCATTTCGTTTGCGTCCGCCTGTGCGGGCAAGCACATCACCACGATTGAAGGCTACGACGCGGATCCCGTCATGCGGCGCTTGCGTGAAGCCTTCACGGCGCATCACGCCTTGCAGTGTGGCTATTGCACGCCTGGCATGCTGGCCACCGCGCGCGACATCGTGCTGCGTTGCCCCGATGCCGACGATGCGCGCATCCGGGTCGAGCTGGCCGGCAACCTGTGCCGGTGCACCGGATACATGGGCATCGTGGCCGCGATCCGGTCGGTGCTGGCGGACCTGATCGCCACGCCGGATGAAGAGATTTCAGCCCTGCGCCGCGCGCTGCGCGGCGAGCCCGCAGGGGCTGTGGCAGCCTTGCCGGCGCCGGTTTCGTCGGGATCGGCTGCGGCCCCGGTTGCGCAGACGCCGTTCGAAGGCTTCATTGCGAAGGTGACGACGCCGGTGAAGGAAACGGCGTCGGCCCCGGCAGCGGCGACGTCTTCGTCTTCCTCCACCGCCCCCGCATCCCGCACCAAAGGCTCGCAGATTACCGGCCAGTTCGACGTGCCCTTCCCGGCCGACCAGGTCTGGGACTTCATGGTGGACCTGCCTGCGGTGGCCAGCTGCCTGCCGGGTGCATCCATCACCGAACACGACGGCGATCGGGTCAAGGGCAAGGTCGCGATCAAGTTCGGGCCAATGTCCGCCGCGTTCAACGGGGCCGCGCGGCTGGAACGTGACGACGCCGCCCGGACCGCCGTGTTTCGCGGCGCGGGCCAGGACACGCTCAGCCAGTCGCGCGCCAATGGCGACATCACCTATCGCCTCACCGCCGTCGACAGCAGCCACACGCGGGTCGATGTGGAACTGCTGTATTCCTTGCAAGGCCCGTTGGCGCAGTTTTCGCGCTCGGGTCTCGTCCAGGACTTCGTGCGCCGCATGATCGCGGACTTTGGCCGCAACGTCACGGCCCGTCTGCAGCGTCCGGCCGATGCCGGCACGCCACCGCCGGTCGCCGCATTCAGTCCCACCCGCATGTTCCTTGGCGTGCTGTGGGACCGCATCAAGGGGATCTTCAGCCGCTCGCATTGATCGCTGCAAACGCCGTTCCGCGGCCCGCCCCGGGCCGCGTTGCTTCACCGATCCGTCCTTGTCTTAGGAATCCGTTCCATGCGGCCCCTGCTCGCCTTCTCGCATCTGATCGATGCCATCAATCGCCGCGTTGGCGAATGGGTATCGTGGCTCGTGCTGGTGGTTGTCGTCATCAGCGCCGGCAACGCCATCATCCGCAAGTTCTTCCACATCAGTTCCAATGCCTGGCTGGAACTGCAGTGGTACCTGTTCGGCGCCAGCTTTCTGCTCGCTGCGGGCTATACGCTGCTCAATAATGATCATGTTCGGCTGGACATCCTGATGGAAAAGCTGCCGATCCGCACCCAGGTCAAGATCGAGATCTTCGGCGTCATCTTCATGCTGTTCCCGATGGTCTTCCTGATCCTGCTGCCGTCGTGGCCCATGTTCGTCGCGTCGTACGACACGCTGGAGCGTTCGGCCAACAGTGGCGGCCTGCTGCTGTGGCCCGCCAAGCTGCTGATCCCGGTCGGCTTCTCGTTGCTCTTCCTGGCGGGCGTATCCCACCTGATCAAGTGCATCGGCTTTCTGCGCGGTGACTGCCCCGATCCACGCATCAAGAATTCCGAAGCGCAAGCCGAAGAGGAATACACGGAACAGGTCCGCATCGAAGCCGAGCGGCGCACCGAAGAAGCTGCCCGCCTGGCCGCGCTCCAGCACGGAGAACGGCCATGACCGAATTCCTGATCGCCAACCTGGCGCCGATCATGTTCGCGTGCCTGATCCTGCTTCTGCTGGTCGGGTTCCCTGTTGCGTTCGCCCTGGCCGCCAACGGCGTGCTGTTCGGCCTGGTCGGGATCGAACTGGGCCTGTTCACACCCGTGCTGTTCCAGGCTTTGCCGCAACGTGTGTTCGGCATCATGACCAACGACACGCTGCTGGCCATTCCCTTCTTCACTTTCATGGGGTTGATCCTGGACCGATCCGGGATGGCCGAAGACCTGCTGGAAACCATCGGCCAGCTGTTCGGCCCGATCCGCGGCGGCCTGGCCGTTGCGGTGATTCTGGTCGGCGCGCTGCTGGGGGCCGTGACCGGCGTGGTCTCGGCCTCGGTCATCTCGATGGGCCTGATCTCGCTGCCCATCATGTTGCGCTACGGCTATGACCGCAAGCTCGCCAGCGGCGTCATCGCGGCATCCGGCACGCTCACGCAAGTCATCCCGCCCTCCATGGTCCTGATCGTGCTGGCCGACCAGCTGGGCCGTTCGGTGGGCGACATGTACATGGGCGCCATGCTGCCCGGCCTGATCCTGACCGGCCTGTATGTGGTGTACGTGATGCTGCTGGCCATGTTCCGGCCCGGCGACGTTCCTGCCCTGCCGCCCGAGGCACGGCGCTTTCGCGAGTCCAACGGCGCGAGCGGCAACCTGTCACTGCTGGTGCTGCTGGGCATAGCAACCGCCGCGGCCTTGACCTATGCGAAGCTGGAACTGGTCGGTCGCGCCATGGACGAGAAGATCGTGCTGTCCATGCTGGTCGGCGGTGCCGTCGCCTGGGTACTCGCCCTGCTGAACAAATGGTTCAAGCTCGGCCTGCTGTCCGCCATTGCCGAACGCGTCACCTTCGTGCTGATCCCGCCCTTGGGCCTGATCTTCCTGGTGCTGGGCACCATCTTTCTGGGCATCGCCACGCCAACCGAAGGCGGCGCCATGGGCGCCGTCGGCGCGCTGCTGATGGCGTGGGGGCGCCGCAGCCTGAGCCTGACCCTGCTGCGCCAGTCGATGACAGTCACCACCAAGATCACCTGCTTCGTCGTGTTCATTCTGGTGGGATCGACCGTGTTCGGCCTGACTTTCCGCGGCGTGAGCGGCGACCTGTGGGTGGAACATCTGCTGACCAACCTGCCCGGCGGCCAGATCGGCTTCCTGATCGCGGTCAACGTCATCATGTTCTTCCTGGCCTTCTTCCTGGACTTCTTCGAACTGGCCTTCATCCTGGTGCCGCTGCTGGGCCCTGTTGCCGACAAGCTCGGCATCGACCTGGTCTGGTTCGGCGTGCTGCTGGCCGTCAACATGCAGACGTCCTTCATGCACCCGCCCTTCGGCTTCGCCCTGTTCTACCTGCGGTCCGTTGCCCCCAACAAGGACTACAAGGACCGCGTGACGGGCAAGATGATCAAGAAGGTCGAGACGCGCCAGATCTACTGGGGATCCGTGCCCTTCATCGCGATCCAGCTGATCATGGTCGCGCTGGTGATCATGTATCCCCGCATGGTCACGCACTACAAGGACGGTCAGGCCAACGTCGATCCGAACACCGTCAAGATCGACATGGGGGCTCCGATCTACGGCGATTCGCCGGGGGCCTATCCGGGTGGGACGACGCCGTGATGGGGCTGGGGTGTCCCCCCGCTGGAAGACGCGGCTAGCGAACGGTACAGTGGCGGCACGATCCTGCTCCAAGGCCGCCACCCCGTGCTCAACTCGAAACTGCTGACCTGCTTTCTTGCTGTGGTCACCCACCGCACGCTGACGGCGGCTGCCGACCACCTTTGCATCACGCAGCCGGCGCTGTCGAAAAGCTTGCGCCGGCTTGAAGATGAATTGGGCGTGCCCCTGTTCCTGCGCACACCCACCGGCATGGTCCTGACGGCATACGGATCGACCCTGGCCCACCGGGCCAGGCTCATCCAGCTCGAAGCGCAACGCGCCCACGATGAAATCGTGTTGATGAAGGATGGCGGCGTCGGCACCTTGACCGTCGGGGCAGGACCGCTCTGGTCCGTCCATGTGTTGCCCGATGTCATTGCCGAGCTGTCGCGGACACACGCCAGCCTGCGCGTCCGTGTGGTGCCGGGTGTGCTGAGCACCCTGCTGCCCCAGCTGCTGCGCGGCGAAGTGGACGTGCTGTGCGCGGCGCTGGACTTTCCCGACCACGATGACATCGAGAAGGAATACTTGATCGACAGCAGTCATGTGTTCCTTGCGCACGCCAGCCATCCGCTTGCCGGCCTGGCTCACGTGTCGGCTGCCGACCTTAGCCGGTGCAAATTTGTTGGCCCCCACAACGACTATGCCGTGCTGGACAGGATGAAGCAGTTCTTTGCCCTGCGCGGCCTGGATTCGCCCGGCTTTGCGGCCGAGGCCGACTCGCTGGAACTGGTGCTGTCGCTGGTGGCCACGGGTGAATTCGTCGCGACGCAGTCCCATCAGGTCCTGACCCACGCGCGCCAGCTGGGTATCGACACCCTGGCGATGGACGAAGGCATCTGGACATTCCGTGGCGGCCTGGCGCGATTGAAGCGGCCAGTGCCGCTGCCGGTCGTGGACCTGTTCCGGCACAGCCTGATGCGGCATCTTGACCTAGCTGCACGAGCCCTATAACTGCCGGGAATGGGGCATGAAAACATGCCATTGGGCGGTTGGCATGGCGCTGGTTACTCTGGCGTCGCTGCAGGCCGGATATCGGTCCATCATCCTGTGGCCTTGCCTTACCCGACAGGAACCCCATGCCCGCTTCTGCTTCTCCCATTCGAATGCTGGTGCCGTACGTCCAAGGCGGCGGCAGCGATCAACGCGCGCGACTGACCGCGAAGTATCTGCAGCGCCACCTGGGACGTGATGTCACCGTCGTCAATTGCCCGGGCGCCGTGTCCGGTCATCAAGCCATTGCCGATGCGGCACCCGATGGCGCCACCCTGGGCCTGATCACGGGCGAGATCGGCATGATGCATTGGCATGCGGGCCTGACGTCGTTGACGCCCGCCGACTTCACCCCGCTGGCCGTGCCGTTCGTGGAATCGTCCGCCATCATCGTGCCCGCGGCCTCGCCGTTCCACACGCTGGCCGAGTTCCTGGAGCATTGCCGCCATCACCGCATCACCGGATCAGGCGGACCCGACTTCAGCGTCTGGAAGTTTTCGCTTGCGGGCCTGATGCAGGCTGCGGGCGTTCCCCTGAGTCATCTTGGCTGGATCGAAACCCACAGCGGCGAGCAAGGCCTGGAACATGCGCTGGCGGGCCGCGCCGATGTGGCCCCGATCACCATGACGGATGCGCGGGGGCCGCTGCTGTCGAACGCAGCGCGCGCGCTGGCAACCATGGAAGACCGGCGCCACGCCGCGTTTCCTTCAGTTCCAACGGTGGCCGAAGCGATTGGGGTGGACTGGTCAGTTGCGCACTGGCGCGGCATCGTGGCGCCGCGTGGCCTGCCTGAGCCCATGACACGCAGGTACATCGATGCGCTGCATGCCGTAGCGGCCGACCCCGACTTCAACGCCGAAGCCGCAGCCAGCTTCTTTACGCTGGGCTGGCGGATGGGCGACGCGTTTGCCGACTACATGCGCGAAGACGACGTTCGGTTCGGCGAAGTCATTGCCGCCCTGGACATGTCGCTCAACACCCAGACATCGCTTCACTAGACCAACGAGCGGCGATCAACGCCGCCGAGGAGACTGACATGACGCCATCCCTTCCATGCAGGGTGTTCGGTGCTGCCTTGCTGGCGGTTGCAGGGTTTGCCCACGCGCAGGATACCTATCCGGCCAGGCCGATCAGGCTGATCGTGCCGATCGCGGCTGGCAGCGTCACCGACGTGGTCCTGCGCTCCGCGGCGCCGGGCCTGGCGCAACGCCTGGGCCAACCCGTTGTCATCGACAACCGTCCGGGCGCAAGCGGGATCGTCGGGGCGGAAGCCTGCGCGCGGGCGCCCGCCGATGGCTACACGCTATGCGCGGTTTATCACTCGATCATGTCCTTCAATCCCTATATGTTCGAGAAGCTTCCTTACGATCCAGAAAAGGACTTCAAACCCGTCAACCGGCTGTTCTTCGTGACCGAAGGGCTGGTGGTCCCCGCCGCGCTTCCTGTCCGATCGGTGGCCGAACTGAAGTCGTACGCGCAAACGCACCCCGACAAGGTGAACGTCGGCACATTGGGTTCCGGATCATTGCAGGAATTGTTCGTCGCGTGGTTGAACCAGGAATGGCGCACGCGCATCGTCGGCGTCCCGTACAAAGGCGGCGGGCCGATCGCCAATGCGGTCACGGCAGGCGACATCCAGGTGGCGCAGATGGGACTCGGCAATTTTATCGGCCTGATTCAAAGCGGCCAGTTGCGCGCCATTGCCCTGTCCGCATCCAGACGCTCGGCGCAGCTTCCGGATGTACCAACCGCGGCCGAAGCGGGACTGGACGGATTCCCGAGCCGCCCCTGGTGGGGCATTGCCGCGCCAGCCGGCACGCCCGCCAGCGTGGTGGCACGGGTGCATCGCGCATTTGCCGAAACGTTCGACGACCCGAAGATGATGGAAGTGCTGGAGTCGAGATATGTCGAAAAAGCCGTCGACACGCCAGAAGCATTTGCAGGCTTTCTGACGCAGGACCGGCAAGCCGCGCGCGTGCTGGTGGAGCTTGCCCGCGTCCCGAGGCAGCCTTGAACGGCTTGCCATGACCTCGCTGAACCGCACTTTTCGTGTCGACGATTTCGAAGCCATCGCGCGCCGTCGGCTGCCCAAGCCGATCTTTGACTTCTATGCGGGCGGTGCCGAGGACGAACACACGCTGGCGTTGAATCGCGACGCCTTCCAGCGCTTCGGGTGGACGCCGCGCGTCATGACGGGAAACGGAACGCCCGACCTTGGCGCTGCGCTGCTGGGGCGCAACGCAGGCATGCCGGTGATCGTGGCGCCGATGGGCGCCGTGGGCTATGGATGCGTTGGAGGGGACCGGATTCTTGGACAGGTCGCTTCCGACTTCCATATTCCCTACACCCTGTCCACGACGGCCAGCACGTCCATCGAACAGATCGGCGCGTCCGTGCCAGGGCGGAAATGGTTCCAGCTGTACCCCTTGAAGGACCGGGCGCTGATGACGGCCCTGATAGGTCGAGCGCGCGCGTGTGGCTTCGAGACGTTGATTGTGACGGTGGACGTGCCCGTGGGGGGCAAGCGGGAACGCGACCTTCGCAACGATTGCAGCATGCCCTTCCGGTTTACCGCGCGCAACGTGGCGGCATTCGCTTCGCGCCCGGCATGGGCGCTGAACCTGCTTCGGCATGGCACGCCCGGCATGCCCAACCTGTCGTCTCTGCCACCGGCTGCCACGCGAACGTCCAGCCTGGCGCCATCGGTCGGCGCGGAGTTTGATCACGCCTTCGGGTGGGCGGGACTGGCGGAGATCCGGAGGCTGTGGGATGGCCCCTTGCTCGTGAAAGGCATCCTGCGGCCGGACGACGCAGAACGCGCCCTGCAGTCTGGGTGCGATGGGGTCATCGTGTCCAATCATGGCGGCCGGCAGCTCGATACCGGCATTGCCGCGTTGGCGGCATTGCAGGCAATCGTCAGTCGGATTGATGGACGGGGCCCGGTCTTCTTTGATGGCGGCGTGCGGCGGGGGTCTGACATTGCCAAGGCTGTGTGCCTGGGCGCCGCCGGCGTCCTGGTCGGCCGGCCTTTGCTGTATGGCGTGTGCGCGGGCGGACGTGCCGGCGCGTCTCGGGTGCTGACCATCCTGCGCGACGAGTTGTCGAGAACGATGCAGCTATGCGGCGCGCCGTCTGTCGATGCCCTGGGTGAGGATCTGCTGTGCGATCTGGCGGGCGCGGCTGCGTGATGCCCATGGGCTGGGCGTGGATCTGCCGCGTGATCGCGCGGGCGCGGCTTCGTGATGCGCATGCGTTGGGCGTGGATCTGCTGCGTGATCTGGCGGGCGCGGCTGCGTGATGCGCCGATCTCGAATCAGCGGCTCTTACTGTTTCGATTCAACGCCTGATGGCGCTCCTACATCGCTTCCAATGCGGCTTTCAGCGCCTGCGCAAAGCTGGACGTGGCGACCGGCAAGGCGCGACCCGCGCGCGCAGCCATCACCAATTTTCCGCCGGCCAGATCGCGGTCGGCCAACGGGATCGCGACCAGATCGCCGCGGCCGACATCGCGCGCCGTTCCGACGCGAAACTGGAAGCACAACGCGTTCGTAGTGAACGCGAAGAACTTGAGCGTTTCGACGGAATTGGCTTCCAGCGAGACCCTCAATGACAGCCGCAGCTTGGCAGCCAGCCGGTCGATCAGGCGCCGGCTCCCGAAGCTTTCGGCGCCCAGCGCGATGGGGTAACGCTCGCAGTCGGCCAGGCGGATGCTTTCCTGGCCGGCCAGGGGATGGTCCGGCCGCATCATCACGCACAGGGGCTGCGGCACGCTGGAAATGACCTGCAGGCCCTCAGCCGCAGGGGGGTCGTGCGCAACCACCAATTCGACATCGTCATTCAGCACATCGCGCACCAGCGCAGCCGTCCCGCCGACGGTGATCCGGAATTGCACGCCCGGATGCGTCTGCTGGTACGCAGCCACCGTCGCGGGCACCAGGTCGTTGGCAACCGACTCGGCACAGGCAATACGCACCGTGCCGCGCACCAGACCCTGCAACTGTTCGATCTGGGACGATGCCGATTCCAGGTCAGCCAGGCCACGACGAACGGTGGCAAGCAGGACTTCCCCCGCCGCCGTCAGCCGCACCCCGCGCGGCAGCCGTTCGAACAATGGCGTGCCCACCTCGCCTTCGATCTCGAGGATCTTGCGATTCAAGGCCGTTGACGCGACATGCAATTGATCCGCCGCCTTGCGGATCGAGCCCGCGCGCGCGACGGCATCCAGGTAGACGTAATGTCGTGGCGGATGAAGCATCGTCGGTCAGTCCGCCACGCCGGGGGAGCTGGTCGAGCCGGCGTCGCCAGTCGGACCCGTTGCACCTGTAGCGCCTGTAGCGCCCGTTGCACCCGCTGCGCCCGTTGCACCCGAAGCGCC
>JGI20283J15916_100014_pt1 | contig 40463 bp, 20 predicted proteins | sample Plalitdecfosmids_FD_15916 | JGI IMG/M metagenome (IMG submission 15916) | reverse complement strand
CTCCCGAAGGTAGCCGTCTGGTAGATCACCCCGCTCACGTAGAGGGCCCCGGCCGGGCTCACGGCCACGGCGTCGGCTTGGTCGAAGCCGGGACCGCCGGCCGCCAGCGCCCACACGAAGGCCGGGCCGCTGGGGTTGTCGGTGAGGCGGGTCACGAAGCCATCGTACGAGCCCGCCCGCGTGAGGGTGGTGCCGCCCACCACGAGCGTGGGGCTGTTGAAGAAGCCGGCCGTAAACACGTTAGCGCCCTGCACCAATAGCTTGGTAATGGCAGCCGATTGGCCGTTGCCCAGCTGGCGCGCCCACTGGAAGGTACCAGCCGTGTTCGCGTCGGTGAGCTTGGCCACAAAGGCGGTGTAAATGCCGGCCTGGGTGAGCGTGGTGCTGCCCACAGCCAGCGAGGAGCTGCCAAACGCCCCAGCCACGTACACGCTGGTGCCGCTGGCTGCCACCGTGTAGATATAGTCGGTGAGGCCACCCCCTACGCTCGTGGCCCAAGCAACGCTGGCCGTAGTGCCGGCATCGATGAGGCGGGCCACGTAGCCATCCTGGCCGGCGGCATTCGTCAACTGCACGGGGCCCAGTTGGAGGGCCGCGCTGCTGAACGAACCCGCCGCGTACACGCCGGTGGCGGTGGCGGCAATGGAATTCACCGCGTCGGCCCGGGTACCCTGGATGGGCAGTGCCCACACAAAATCGGTGGTCGCGCCGGTATCCACCAGCTTGGTCACATAGCCGTCCACATCGCCCTGGCTGGTGAGGCTGAGCGCACCAAACGTAGCTGTGGCGGTGGTCGAGGGCAAGACGTAGAAGCCGCCCACGTACACGCTGGTGCCTAGCACGGCCACGCTACGGCCGACGTCGTTGGTGGCCCCGCCCGCGTGCCGCACCCAGCCAAAGCTGGCCGAAGCGCCCGCATCGGTGAGGCGGGCTACGAACATGTCGAGCCCGCCATAGGAGGCCAGCTGCGTGGCGCCGAAGGTGGCCCCGGTAGACCCGTAGCTGCCGGTCAGGTACACGTTGGCGCCCTGCACGGCCAGCGAGTAGGCGGCGTCGCCCCCGGCGCCCCCGGCCCCTATGGCCCAGGTGAAGCTGCTGGTGGCCGGGCTCCACTTGGCCACGAACGCGTCTACGTCACCGGCCGAGGTGAGGGTGGTAGTCCCCAGCGTGAGGGTGCCGCTAAAGCTGCCGGCGACGTATACCTCGCCCGACGCGTTGGTGGCTGTGGCGTAAGCTTCGGACTGCGCGGCGGCGGGCTGGGCAAACGCCAATGCCTGCTGCCAGGTGGCGGTTTGGGCCTGTGCAACGGAGGAAAGCAGGCACAGAGCAACGGAAGCAAGAAGGCTTTTCATACTGGAAAGCTATGACATTCCCCCTTCACCGGCCATGGCAGCACACCCTGAAACTCGACCTTGCCCGTCTTCAGATTGCAGAGCCAAGCCTGCGCGTGGGCGTGAAGTGGCGGGCGAACAACGGCGCGCCCCGCTGGCGGCCACAGCCCGCGCCTGAAGTCTCACCTTGGGCCAGTAGGTAGCTGCCGAGCCTCATAGCTGTTCAAGCGGAATCACGACGAAAGCAGGGTCTCCGCAGGCAAGCCTCAGCAATTTTTCGTTGCTGAGGCTTTTGCATTCGTTTCAGCGCTGCAAAACTCGCGCTGACAATGGAGCAGTACAGTATTATTTGGCTAGGCAAGCTGGCGCTTGTAATGGTCTTCCCAACTCGTTCGCAATAATGCGTCCTCGTAGCCAGCATGCCATGCCCGCTGGACTTCCGGTAGATAGTCTTGGGTGGCCGTAGTGTTCCACTCTATGAGGATATCCACGAGCGTAGACTCAGTGACAGTTTGCTGCGTCTGGAGCCACGCCAGTTGCCCGGCAAGCCGGGCAGCCTCTGCCCGTACCTGGGGCCGCTGAAATAGCCGCACGCGTTCGGTCACCTGACGCGCCAGGTTGCGCTCTCGCCATGTCGGCGGTTCAGTTTCGGTCAGCAGGATGGCCAACGAGTTGCCCAGCGCTGGGGCCTGCATCGGCCAGAACAGCTGGGGGGCGTGAGCTACGAGGTTGGTAGCCCATGCCAGCACTTCTATTTGACCGGGTAGCGTAGGCATGCCCGTGCGCAGGACAAACTCGCTGAACAAGCTCTCAGGCAGGGGAGGGAGTACATTCTGCTCAGCGGCATAGGCCCACCAGCAAAGCGCTGCGACGCCGTCTTCTACGATGTCGGCATCCGTGGCATGCAGCAGGGCCAGACGCAAGGAAGTAGCCACAGCACCGACATTCAGCTGAGGCGCTGGTATCCAGGGTAAGAGCAAAGGCAACAGTACCCGGGCTGGCAGTTCTACAGCGAGTAGTTGGTTGACACACGCGTACACCCGGCTGACGGCGGCTAAGTCATCCGGAGGCAATACTGGCAGGATAACTTTGGCCAGTACGTGCCAGAGGTAGCGACATTCATCGAAATCGCTCATCCAGTCAACCGGCTCACCTTGGCGGGATTGCAGAGCAGCCTGCGCTTCAGGCAATTTCGACTGCAAAAACTGCTCCGTCCAACTGAGCAGGCGCAACGCTTCTTCGGAAGTCCAATTCAACCATTGCCGGCGACTGGTAAAGGGCGCGTCCGCTAGGCTACCGGGAACTGGTTGAGTGGCATTTATCAAGTCCACCAACAGCTGCGAGAGGTGTACCTGCTCTTTTGGCTGGTTTTTGGCATCGGGAGATTTGATACCCAATAGCCCGTCGAACTGGGCTACTATATACTCCTTCAGGCGGCCCGGCGCATCAATTACTTCATTGGGTGGCAACAGTAGTAGGGTCCAAGCCTGCAGGTCGTCACTTAGTGCTGGTAATTCACGGGTGGTCGCTACCGGGGTCCAGAGGTTGCGGCTGAGGGCCGCTAATTCTAGTGATGTTAGCCAGTTCAGTTCGTGCAGCAATAGCAAGCGCCGCAAGCCTACCCGCCGCTTGTCAGACCCTAACGGCTCGCTTAACCAAGCCAGGCAGGTGCTCACGGCGTGCTTGAACTCCTTGGTTGTCGGCCGGGCCGACGGAAACAATTCCCGAGGCATGCTCTCCAGTGCGCCGCTTGCATACTCCGGCTCTGGAGCGGCTGTGAGCAAGAGCGGCAGGTGCGCCAGCACATCGGCCGGTTCTAGTACATTGGCCATGCCAGACGTAAAATCTTCGAACTGTTCCCGCTTAGTATAGACACTCTCAAACCACTGTTCCCAGACCACCCAGGCCAAGCGGATAGCCCGCTCCCGTAATGGGGCATCCAAGCAGAACGCGGCGCGGCCCAACAAGCGCAGAGCTATTCGCACGTGCCGGCGGGAATGGCTGGCGGCCGGCCCACCGGCGTACGGGCGGGTGCCCACGGGCGGAAAGAACTCCTCGCTAATAGCAATGGTCTGCTCCAGCAGGGGCAACAGCTCGCTGGGTTCCAGCGTCGCTAGGGCAGCTTTATCGATGCGTTGCAACAGCGTCTCATCGTCGCCACGGGCCATTACACCTAGGGTACGTGGCAACGCCACGGTCATTAGACGATTACTCGCCGCTTCCAAGCGTTCATAGCGCGTATTGGCTAGCCGAAAGGGTTGCCCAAGCTGCTCCTGAGCGTCCAGGATATCGAAGGCCGGCTGGTAGGCCATCAGGTTGAGGCCGTTCCGGCTGGTGCGGTGCCGCACGCGAATCCCCGTGTAGGGATTAACACTATCGTAAAGTGACCGTTGCAAAGTAGGTTCCTCCTGTCCCAACTCCGTTGCGGCCAAATCGATATCCGCCATGACATCGCAGCGGTATTCTGTATAAAGCTTATGACGGGCCAGTTCTCCGCGAGTGCGTGGCGACCGGCGTAGGGAAAAGGGTGTGGTGGTATCTTGCCAGCGCTGCTCGCCTTGGATACTGCGTAGCAACATCCGGGCGGCGGCCTCGACCGCCAGCATATCAATGCGTATTGTCAGCCGGGGCTGGAGTTGTAGAGCAGCGTGCAGGGCAGCCCGTGCGTATCGCTCGGCCGTTTCCAATTCATTCAACTCAGCCCACAGGCCTGCGCGCCGCAGGTTCCAGACGGGGTCGGTTGGTATATCGGGCCATTGTTTCAGCCAACGCCGCGCCTCGGGTTGGTTCAGGTGCTCGAGGCATTCGAGCGCGGCCTGCCAGCATCGCCAAGCTGCGTAACGGGGCTGGCACTGGCTTAGTGGTTCCAGATGTGCCAATAGTTTCGCGAACGCGGGGGCATCGTAGCTGCGTCGTAACTCTTGCAACAACTTGAAGGCTACCATAGCCCATTGCTCCTGCTGGGCCGGGTCGTGCGGCAAAGGCACTTCGTCGAGCAATTGTTGGGATAACGTATATTCTAAGTCATACAATAATTGTACGCCTTTATCCAAGCGCCAGAGCAGTTCAGCCAGGGGCCATAGGCGTTTGGCCATGGGCAGGGTAGATATCCACTTCACTAATGGCCAGCGCAGTTTTTCAGTGCGTTTGAGTAGTGCTTGCCGATTACGACGGGGCAACGCCAGCCATCCCGGATATTCCTTACGCTCCCGCTGCCAATCCGTGAGCAGCTGGTGGATTTCCACCCGCGCTTCTTCGGTGTACTCTGGGGCATCCTGATTTGGATGCGGGTTGGGCACATTGACAAAATGCGTTTGTACCGGCGAATGCGTTTGGTTAAGGGCAATAAGTGGAGGCCGGGCACCCGCTGGCACTGGGGCTCCTTGGGCGGCAGGTTGCAATGGCCAGTCAAGGGCTGGCTCTAATACCTGACCGTTATGTAGCGATGCCAGCAGCCAAGTTAGAGCTTGGCGGTTGCGCTGGCTACGTGTCAGGTTCGCCGCCGGGAACAAAGGGCCTAGGTCAATTACCGTAACGCCGCGCTCGTGGAGCAGTAGTCGCCGGGCTGTGGATATATCCAGTACCCCGCACAAGTAGACGCGGGCTCTGTGCACCTGTAGCTCGTCGCGCACCCAGCCTAACCACGCTTGGAAATTGGGGTCGTCGCCTGAGAAACCCAGCAGTACGAAGTCGTTTTCCATCATTGACTGCTGCACTGTGTTGACAAAGGGCGCGAAGTCGTGGGGATATCGCCGAAAATCCTCATCGGTAATGATGAAGGGCTTGGTGGCTGGTAGGCTGCCATGGAGTTTGACGATGCGCGGTGGTGTACTAATAGGCAAGTCGGAAGGCTGCACCACGACATCGTAGTAGCGCCCCTCCTCCCCAGGCGGAGTGCGTTCCAGCAGCGTGTCGTAGTTGGTGGTAAAGACGTCGGCCCAAGGCAGGGCCAGTAGGGCATGGTGCAACTCGCCGGGGCTAAAGTTGCGGTCAGGCACTAAGTTCAGTATCAGTTCATCAAGGGCCGAGCGGCCGAACGCCAACTCATACTCCCGAGCCAGCGTAAGCGAGCCCGAGCCGCTGGCATACTTGAGCACTTCTTTCTCGCGTTCTTCAGCCGAAAGCAGTGGACGCAACTCATCAAGCATCTGACCAGTAAGGTCACTCCACAGCGGAAAAGAGGTGCTGCCCGCAACCCGCGATTCTGCGTTCAAGCTAAAACCGGCTCCTACCATCACGGCAGCCCTTCCCCGTGGGCGCCGGGCCCACAGGCGGTCCCGCAGGTGAATGAGGTGGTGAATATCGGGAAACTGTTCGGGTGTAATGGATGACATAGCGATGAAGACCAGCGAATGCGGTGATGAGGAAGGCGTATTGCTGTCGCACTGCCGGGTTATAATAAAGGTAACGGATACGACTGCTGGAGAACAAGAAAGCCTCACCGGTGAAGTGAGGCTTTCTTTAATCAGAGTAAAATTTCGGTCAACGACTGTATGGTGAGCGAATTTTTACATACCGAATGATGAATATTAAAATGAGGATAGCGAAAACAATGCTACGCCCAGCAATGGGACCGAGCATCCAAGAACGCACTACTGGTAGCAAACCAATAGTATAATCTAAGAGCAAGTAACAACCCAGAAATAGTGCTAAGAACGTTGCAGTCAGCGATATCCAATGGTAAACGATTCGCATAAAAGCAAAACGCGGTTTGATACTTGGATAGTTCATGCTAACGGCGGTGGGAATTGTCAGGTAGCAGGGTCTGTAGGAGGCAGTAAAACTGGCGGGCTGGCAGGCGCAGACGACGGAGGTGATATGTTAGGTGGAGCAGAAGGCGAGGAAGGAGATGCTCCGGTTAATCTAAGTACGATATCAGCGGCTACATGGGCATCCATCGCCTTTAAATTCCCTCGTAGATCTTCGAGCAGTTGGCGCTTTTTTGCTTCCATCATGAAGTTCGAAATCCCTTTCAGAAGCCCGTCCGTTCCGATGTCAATGCCAAGTTTCTCCGCCTTAATGTGCCCCCCAAATATAGCGACAGTGAGTGCTGAAGCAAGAAAAGATGCTACTACCGGAGCATGTGTAATAAACTCAAAAATACCTGGGGACTGCACATTGGAGCGGACCTCTATCTTGTTGCCCTTATCCTGTAGTGCCACTTCCCGTCGGAATTCTCGACAGAGCGACAGTAGCGAGTGCCCCATATCAAAATAGTCATCCCCATCAATTCCTCCTACCGTTCGAATATCCAACCGTACGTGAGTCTCGCCTCCTTTAGTGTAAAGGGCATACATTTCACGGTCTAGGTAGTCACCATAAGCGGTAATTTGAGTCAGAGCTTGAGGCGAAGCAAATGCTCGGTAGGCATTAGAATCTAAGTCGTACCAGTCCTTCTCTGATATCCAATTGACACTGCGCCGCTTACGAAAAATAACATTGTCATCTGTGGTTAATGTTACAACCTCGAAGGGGGCACCGTCGGTCACTTCTCCAAAAGCGAGCTTGTTAGAACTGCTGCTAGGCATCACGACTACATCTCCCGGCTTTATTTCCTTTAGGAAGCGCCATATCAACCCTGCTGCTTTACCTGTAGCATCAGTATTATACCTTTTGTATACAGCAGCATGCAATTGGCCATAGGGGTCTGATTTGTCAGCAAAAGCTTTATTGACATCAGCTAACGTCACTAGGTTGAAGCCGATACCAATACTTTTTGATTCAAAGAAATCTTGGTAGTAATCGCCACCGTTAGTTCGGATAAACCAGTACTGGCGTTCGGCAGGAATCTCAGGAATTCGGTCAGCTGCTGTTTGCAGTGCATTAAGTAAAGCTTGGTCCATTAAGCTAGTGGTAACCGTTGGAAAGGAGGTGGGGTGATATGCTAAAATCAAGGCAAGCAGACTTGCTGACTATAAACGGGGTACAAATATGGTATAATGCTTATCAAATTTATGTTTGTCCCCTAAAGCGTCCCCTGAATATTGCGAAAGCCCCTCTACACCGCGTAGAGAGGCTTTTTAGTAGCCACGACGGGAATCGAACCCATATCAAGCGTTTAGGAAACGCCTATTCTATCCGTTGAACTACGCAGCCGGCTCTGCAAAGGTAACGGGTGTGGCCTACGGTCGCCAACTTTAGACGGTGTTACGACTTATAGAGTAGCACGATGGCGAAGGATAACACCGTCAGAATCAGGCCTACCATGAAGATGGTGTAGCTGTTGCGCAGCAGGCCATACTTCTTGGCCAGCACATCGCCGAGGTAATACACGTCGGTGGCCATATTGGTGTAGAGGGCATCTTTGCCGCGCATCAGCTCGCGGATGCCGGACTGGAAATCGTCGAGGCTGAGCTTGGTGAAATTACCGAAAAAGAGCAGGTTTACGCGGCGGTTGGTGGCTACCTGGGGGCTCCTTTTCAGCCACTTAAAACTTGTGACGTCGGGCTGGGCCGAGAGAATGGCCGTAACTACCGAGGCCAGCGAGGTGAGGAGCAAAATGCCCATCGGCACGGCTAGGATGGGGTTGCGGGTAAAGGCCGGCCCCAAAGTAGACGTGCGTGCCCCAAGGTAGGTGATTATCACCGACATGAGCACCGCGTTCAGCGAAATCATCATGCTGGCTTTCTTATCGGCCATATCCGAAAGCTTCATGTGGTTCGAGTACATGGTGCGGAACATGGTTTCGATGCCGCGCTTGGGCTCGGCGAAGGTTCCGGTTAGCTCCTTCTCGCGCTTTTTGCTCTTCTTTTCGGTCTTTTTCAGCGCTTTGCGCTGCTCCTTGGTGTTTTCACGGAAAGCCTCTTTGTAGCGCTCCTTGCCAGCTTCAGAGTGGTACTTGTGCTCCATCATGAAATTGAGCTGGAGCTCGGCCCATTCCGGCGTGGTGTAGGTTTTGCCTAGGGCAATTTCCCATTCGGTGCGCAGCAGCTCGGCGCTCGACATAAAGTCTTCGCGAGCAAGGTTACTCATATCGGCATCCACCAGCAGCTTTTCCAGCTCGGTTCCGGGCTTGTGGTCGCGGTGGGTGGCCTTTATCATACCCTGAATCACCTTGCTGCGCGCCTCGCTCACGCCGTGCTGGCCCAGCCACTGGGCGGCCCGCTCCATGCTGCGGAACTCGTGGCCGTCGTACACGTCGAGGTAGCCGGTATCATGAAACCAAGCGGCCAGCAGCAGCGTCTCGGTGTCTTCAGCATTTAGGCCGGCAGCCAAGGCTAGGGCGCGCGATTCCTTCACCACCGCCTCGGTATGGCGAATGGAGTGGTAGGTGAGCTTGCTCGATAGTTCGCTGCTGTATAAAGCTGTAATATCGGCCGCAGCGGCTTTCACGAGCGGCGAAACAGACGGCGAACTGTCGGTTTCCGGCAATTTACGGCGCTTGGGGGCATCGCCGTCGTCTTGGCCTTTGTCCTTCTTTTTCTTTTTTGGAGCAACAAAATCCTCGTCTTCGTGCGCGGCCGGGCTAGCTGCTTTGGGCAGCTGAGGCACCGACGAAGATGGAGTAGGCAAAGCAGTAGGGGAGGGTTCCATGCGGGGGCGGGGCGTTTAGAAACCACGCAACTGCTTTCAACGCAAAGGCCGGAAGCGAGGTTTGACGCTGCAAGCTAACCGTGACGCCGTTCTTTGCGTAACGCGCCTCATAGCAAGTGCCACCCGCCGCGCTACTGCTGCCTTATTTTCTGCTTTATTAGTACCGTATGAATTCACTTGTCCGCTTTGCGGCGGCGCTGAGCTTGCTGCTGGCTTTCGGAGCACCAGCGCCAGCCCAGAGCCCTACCCAATCTGCTCACCCTACGCGCCCCAACTACCGCCACGGCGGCGAGCGGTGGCAAAGCCAAATCCCGCCCGACAGCACGCACCTGCGCTATTCGGTATTCTTGATTGGCGATGTGGGCAACCCGATTTTGCCCGAAAAAGGCGGCGAGCCTTCGCTCAACTATTTGCGCCAGCAGATATTGCGGGCTGGCGTGCGCAGCACGGCCGTGTACCTCGGCGATAACATCTACAACCAGGGCCTGCCGCCGGTGGAGGCCTACGACCGCAAAATTGCCGAGGCCCGCATCACGGCGCAGCTGGAAGTTTTCCGCAACTACCCCGGCGAGAAATACATGACGCCCGGCAACCACGACTGGATTCAGGGCACGGCCAATGGCTTGACGCAGGTGAACCGCGAGCAGGCGTTTGTGGAAGAGTACCTGGCCAAGGACTCGGCCGCGTTCTCCTACACCGGCGACTTTTTCCTGCCCCGCGACGGCTGCCCCGGCCCCTACGAGGTGCGCGTGCAGGACGACCTGGTGCTGATTTTCCTGAATTCGCAGTGGTTCCTGACGCCCCAGCAGTACCGGCCCTATGGCGAAAACGGCCCCTGTGGTATTAATAATGAGGAAGATGTGTATGCGCAGCTCGAAGATGTGATTGCGCAGAATAAGGAAAAGCACATCATGGTCATTGCCCACCATCCGCTGTATTCGGATGGCATTCACGGTGGCTACTTCACGCTCGGCGACCATATTTTCCCGCTCAGTATTGTGTTTAAATATGCCTTTATTCCGCTGCCGGTTATTGGGTCCATCTACCCGTTTGCGCGCAAGTACGGCGGTATTAGCCAGGATATTCCGCACCCATCGTACACGGCATATCAGAAAAATCTGATGGCCATTTTCGACAAGTACCCCAATGTGGTGTACTCGGCCGGGCACGAGCACAACCTTCAGTATTTCAAGAAGGGCAGCACGAACATGATTATCAGCGGTTCGGGCTGCAAAACCCAGCACGTGAAGCCCGGCGATGGCGGCGACGCCATTTTTTCGGACAAGGAAAAGGGCTTTGCTCGCGTGAACTACTACGACGACGGCCAGGCCTGGACCGAGTTTTATATCCCTGAAGGCAAGGGCGAAACGGCCCGCGTGGTATTCCGCACTCCCATGTATGCGAAGGTGACACGTAGCGTGGCTACTCAGCAGATTGGGGTGCGAAGTAACAACGACATCACCAAAGTAAAAGACAAGGGTAAAAAGAAGAAAAAGGATGGCGGCAAGTACAAGGAAAAAGAAGAAGTGGCCTTTGTGCCGCCGGCCATTCCGACTAGCCGCCCTGATTTCCGCGACAGCACCAAAGTGCTAGCCGTGAACCCCGGATACAACGACCACGGCAAATTCCACAACTGGCTGCTGGGCACGCACTACCGCGCCGAGTGGGCCACGCCGGTGCCTTTTAAGGTGCTGGACCTGAGCCGCGCCAAAGGCGGCCTGGTTCCCTACAAAACCGGCGGCGGCAAGCAAACCGCTTCGCTGAAATTGCGCAACGAAGAAGGCCGTAGCTACACCCTGCGCAGCATCGACAAAGACCCTACCGAAGTGCTGCCCGAGCAACTGCGCACCGGCCTGGCTAAGGCCGTACTGCAAGACCAGATTTCGGCCCAACACCCGTTTGGCTCCTTCGTACTGCCGCCGCTGGGCACGGCAGCTGGCATTTTGCACCCCAACCCCACGCCGGTGTACGTGCCGCAAGACCCACTGCTGGGGCAGTACTACGCCGAGTTTTCGAACACGCCCGCCGCGCTGGAGGAGGACATCAAGGACAACCAGGCCAACGTGGCCAGCCTGGGTTTCGCCAAAAAGCTGGTGGACACCGATAAGATGTTGGAGCGGCTGCTCGACGACAATGATAACCACGTCAATGAGAAGGCTTTCGCTCGCTCGCGCCTGTTTGATATGTGGATTGGCGACTGGGACCGGCACGAGGACCAGTGGCGCTGGAGCGAGAAGAAGGACGACGATGGCGACCGCACCTACACGGCCGTGCCCAAAGACCGCGACATTGCCTTCTTTGCGGGCGACGGGGTGCTGCCCTACCTCATCAGCCGGAAGTTTGCGGTGCGCAACTTCCAGAACTTTGGCTACGATTTCGGCGACTACAAAGGTCTGAACCAGACGGGGATGAGCAACGACCGCATCTTCATGAGCGGCGTGAGCCGGGAAGAGTGGATTAAGGAGGCCGAGTACCTGAAAACCCACCTCACCGACGAGGTCATTGAGAAGGCGTTCCGCGAAAAGTGGCCGAAAGCCATCTACGATTTGCACGGCGCTGAAATTGTGGCCAAGCTGAAAAGCCGCCGCGATTTGCTGCCCGATGTGGCCGGGAAATACTCCGATTTGCTGGCCGACATTGTGGAAGTGCGCGGCTCGAAGAAGAATGAGAAGTTCACGGTGGACCGCCTGCCCGATGGCCGAACCCACGTGGTGGTGCAGAAAATCAGTAAGAAAGGTAAGCTGACCAAGAAGTTGTACGACCGCACGCTCGACGTGAAAGTGACCGACGAGTTGCGCCTCTACGGCATTGCCGGCGAGGACGTGTACCATGTAACCGGCGACGTGAGAAACGCCATCAAGCTGCGCATCATCGGCGGCACGGGGCGCGATTCTATCATCGACCAGAGCCGTGTGGCGGGCATCCGGCACCGCACGCAGGTGTACGATGCCGATACTGGCAACGTCATCAACGGCGGTAAAGAGAGCCGCTTGCGCCTGCAACCAGGCTCCGACGTAAGCCGCTACGACCATCCCAAGCGCTTCGACCTTAAAGACTACCGCCTGAACTACACCGGCCCGGCCGTATTTTTTGGGTATAATATCGACGACGGCTTTCTGGTGGGCGGCGGCATCACGCACCGGCGCTATGCCTTTCGCCGCGAGCCCTACAGCTCGGAGCAGAGCCTGACGGCCAACTTCGCTCCCGCCCGCGAGGCCTATAACCTGCGCTACAAAGGCCACTTCGTGAAGGTGTTTGGCAATACCGATTTGCGCGTGGCAGCCCAGTTTTATGGCCCGCAGCTGCTTTATAATTTCTTCGGCATCGGCAATGATACGAAGAACGTGGCGGCCAGCGGCGACGGCCAGGCCACTCCGCGCAGCATCAACAGCTCATACCGGGTGCGCTTCGACAAGCTGAACGTGACTCCCACGTTTGAAAAGAAAATATTCGACTTCATCCGCACCGGTATCGGCCCGCAGTACGAGCAGGTGCGCATCGAGCGTAGCCCTATTGGCGACGTTATTCGGGACAGCATTACCATCAATGGAGCCGACTTTGAGAACCGGCGATTCGGAATTCGCAACAGCGACTTTCAGGTAAATCAGTACCTCGGCGCGTTGTTTTATTTCAATATCGACGCGGCTTCGTCGCCCAAAAACCCGCGCATTGGTCTGCGCTGGCACAACGAAGCACAGTACAACTGGCAGCTCAACGGCGAGAAGCTGAGCTACGGGCGGCTGTCGTCGGAATTTCGGGCCTACCTCACGCCCAATTTTCCTTTCCACCTCACCTATGCTGGCCGCCTCGGTGTGCAGCATAATATTGGCGACTACCGCTTTTACCAGGCCAATACGCTGGGCGGCACTACCAACCTGCGCGGCTACCGCCGCACCCGCTATGCTGGCCGCACGTCGCTCTACGCCAACTTCGAGGCCCGCCTCGAAATCCTGAGCTTCAACGCCTACGTCTTCCCCGGTAAGCTCGGCATCATGGGCCTGGCCGATGTGGGCCGCGTGTATTCCGGCAACGACGTGAACACTGGCATCAAAGCCTTCCACTCGGGTTTTGGCGGCGGCGTGTATGTCGATATTCTCAAGCAGGCCATTATCAACGTGACGTACTCGGTGGGCGAGGAGAAGCTGGTGTTTCTGGGGTTTGACTTCTTGTTTTAATGCGCCGGGTTTCTCAGGCCCAATGCAGCCGGCAGGAAGCATTTTCCGTATGGTTTTCAGTCCTGCTTTATTACGCTAAATTCCGATTATGACCATTGTTACCTTCCGCTTGTTGCGTCTGGCCGCGCTCGGGTTGCTGCTGTTGCCGTTGGCCACCCAAGCCCAGGTGACGCCCGAAAACACGCCGCCCGTCTTTCCACCCGCCGCCCCCACGCAGGAAGAAAAAGAAGAGCCCGGCGGGGCCGACAAGCAGATTTTTGCTAACCCTTCGGTGCTCGGTATGGGGCCCAGCAAGGGCCTAATTGTGCGCTACGAGCGTATGCCGAACTTCAACATCAGTTCTTCGGCGCAGGTGGTGGGATTGCAGAATTACGAAACGGACGCCTCCAAAAACGCCCGTTTGTCCATCAAGGGCTACATTCCGGCCTGGAACCGGCCCCACCTCAAGGTCATCGTCGGCATCAGCTACGAGCGCGAGGAGTTTCAGTTTGAGAACAAGCCCACGCGCTACGAGCTGTACGACAACATCGAGAACAAGGGCCTGAAAAGCACCGCCGTGCAGGTGGCCGTCATTCGGCCCATCGACGATGTGCACTGGTTTCTGGCCCGCCTGAAGGGCGAGCTGAGCGGCGACTACACCTCCAACCAGCTCAATAATTCCGACTACCTCCGCTTCTCGGCCGAGGGCATTTATGGCTGGAAGCGCAGCCCGCGCTTTTCCTGGGGCGTGGGCTTTCAGTACGGCTACACGTTTGGGCGGCTCAGCATTTACCCGGCCGTGCTCTACAACCGCACCTTCAACGACCGGTGGGGCGTGGAGGCCCTGTTTCCGGCCCGCGTCACGTTCCGCTACAACCAGTCGGAGAGGTCGCTTTTCTACGCCGGCTACTCCGTCGATGGCCTCAACTACATCCTAAAGCTGCGCAACCCGCTCACCTACGCTGGCCAGCCCGATAAAGTACCCCTCCAAACCCTGGAGCTACGCGAAACGGAAGTGAAATTCCGCCTCCGCTGGGAGCGGGAGCTGCTGAGCTTTCTCTGGCTGGGGGCCGAGGCCGGCTACCGCTACAACTATGCCTTCGATGCCTTCGACCGCACGAATGCCGACCGCGAGAAAATCATCGACTCCAAGATGGCGGGCACGGCCTACGCCAGCCTGGAGCTGTTCATCACGCCGCCGCGCAAGCTGCTGGAAAAAGCAGGCGTGCGGCGGTAGCGACGCTCCCGAGTGGGAGCGGCAACGCTTTTTACGGGTTCTGGCCTTCGCCGAAAATCCTTCCACTCGGTTTGGAGGAGGTCCGGGCTCGGCAGGAGGAGTTGCAAATCGAATTTTAATCAGTCCGGCCGCGACCAGAACGCCTTCCAACCGGTTTTATGACGGTCGGGTCGCGGCCGGAAGGCCTTCCACTCGGTTTTAAACCAGTCCGGCAACGGCCGGAGCACCTTCCACTCGATTTGAAGGCGCTCCGGCCGTTGCCGGACTGGTTTAAAATCTAGTTTAGCCTGATAAAGTGCAAACCGGCGGGCCGCATCGGTGCCGCTAGCTGTTAGCGCCGCCGCGTCTTGCGCTTTTTCAGGTACTGGTAGGTGGCTTCCTGGGCTCGCACGCGGGGCGTATTCGCTGGCTCGGGCTCGATGAAATTGTTGTCGAAATCCCGCGCCTTCACGTTGTCGGCCCGTTGCAGGTCGAGCAGGGCGCGCACTTCGGCGCGTAGCGTTTCATCGAAGAGCGGGAAGGCGGCTTCCACGCGGCGGTCGAGGTTGCGGGTCATCCAGTCGGCCGACGACACGTAGACTTTTTCCTCGCCGCCGTGGCCGAACACGTACACGCGGGCGTGCTCCAAATAGCGGTCTACAAGGCCGCGCTGCGTGATGTTTTCGCTGCAATCGGGCTGGCCCGGCACCAGGCAGCCAATGCCCCGGATAATGAGCTCGACGCGCACGCCGGCACCGCTGGCCTCGTAGAGCTTGGCAATCATGCCCTCGTCCTGCAAGGCATTTATTTTGAGAATAATGTAGGCTTCGTGTCCTTTTTTGGCCTGCTTGATTTCGTAATCAATCAGCTCATTCAGCCGAGTGCGGAGTGTGAATGGGGCCACCAGCAAGTGCTCGAACGGCGGGGGCGGCAACGTTTGGTCGTGCAGGTAGGCAAATACGGCGGCCACCTCCCGCGTCAGCCGCTCGTCGGCCGTGAACAGGCCGTGGTCGGTGTAAATCTCGCTGGTAGTTTCGTTGAAATTGCCAGTGCTGAGGTAGGCGTACTGGCGCGTGGTCTCGTCGGCCTCGCGCCGCGTAATGAGCAGCAGCTTGCTGTGCACCTTCTGCTCGGGCGGCGTAAAAATGACGTGCGCGCCGGCCTTTTGCAGCTTCTCGGCCCAGTAAATGTTCGACTCCTCATCGAAGCGCGCTTTCAGCTCCACCACCACCGTCACCTGTTTGCCGTGCTTCACGGCTTTCAGCAGCGCTTTGGCCACCGCGCTTTTGCTGGCCACCCGGTAGAGCGTGATGCTGACGGCCGACACGCGCGGGTCGCGGGCGGCCTCGTTCAGCAGGCGCGTCACGTAGTCGAAGGACTGGTAGGGCGGGCTCAGCAGGTGGTCGCGCCCGGCCACGGCCGCCAGCAGGCTGCCCGTGCGCGGCAGGGTGGGGTGCGGCAGCGCCGGCCACGGCGGGTTAGACAGCGCGGCCTCGCCAAAATCGGGAAAGCCGAACAGGTCGCGGAAATTGTGGTAGCGGCTGCCCGCCACCAGCTCCTCGTCGCCGATGCCGGTTTTCTGTTTCAGCGCCCGCAGCGCTTCCTTGGGCATTTCGGGGTCGAAGAGCAGGCGGGCCGGGTAGCCGGTGGCGCGCTTGGCCAAGCTACTCCGAATCTTGGCCATGAGGTCGCCCGACACCTCTTCCTCAATGTCCAGCTCGGCATCGCGGCTCAGCTTCACCGCGTGCACCTCCACCTGCCCAAACCCCGGAAACAGGCTGGCCGCACCCACCCGAATGACATCATCGAGGAACATAACGTACCGCTCGTCGCCCACGTCGGGCAGGCGCACAAAGCGGCCGCCGTGGCGCTTGGTGGGCAGCTCCATCACCAGCACGCGCTCGGTGTCGGCCTTGCGGTGGGCCTTGTCGGGCTGGCTGAGATAGAAGGTGAGGTACACCGCCTGGTCCTTCAAGAAGAGGTGGTGCAGTGTCTCATTCAGCCCCACCGGCGAGAGCAGGTCGCGCACCGATTTCTCGAAATACGTCATCACCCAGGCCCGCTGCTTGTCGCTCAGCTCCTCCTCGTTCAGCAGGTGAATGTGCGCGTCCGTGAGGGCCGGAACGAGCTGCTCGCGGAACGTCTCGCCGAAGGCTTCCTGCTGGCGCGTCACCTCGGCCAGCACGGCTTTCAGCTGGCGCTTGGGGCTCTCGGCCAGCTGAGCGCGGGTCTTCTTTTTTAGCTTTACCAGCCGCCGCAGCGTGGCCACCCGCACCTTAAAAAACTCGTCCAGGTTGCTGCTGAAAATGGCCAGGAATTTCAGGCGCTCCAGCAGCGGCACGGTGGCGCTTTGCGCTTCTTGTAGCACGCGGGCATTGAAGCGCAGCCAACTGAGGTCGCGGGAGAGAAGGGGCGGTTTCAATTTTTTTGAGGGTAGGAGGGTATAGGGGGGGAGGGCAGGTGTGACTAGATTACCAAAATGCGGTCATGCAGAGCGTAGCGCAGCATCTCTACCGCTGACTAATCTAATCGGAGCAACGATGCAGTAGAGATGCTGCGCTGCGCTCTGCATGACCGCCTTTTTAATACAGGCAAAGCGTTACTCGTGCTTTCGCTGCGGATGGTCATAGAAATAAAACTCCGCATTGGTCTTGCTCACCTCTTCCCAGTGCTCGCACTGGAAGCGCAGGCACACCAGCGCCGCCGTCGGCAACTCATTGAACGAAGTGGGCGACAGCAGATTCGCCGCGTTGGTGAACGTGGGGTTGTGGCCCACCAGCAGCGCCGAAGCCGCCGTATCGGGCAGGGCGTGGATGATGGCCAGCAGCTCATCCGCATCGGCGGGGTAAATGGCAGGTTCCACCACGATTTTCTCGTGCGGGTAATTGATTTCGCGGGCCACCAGCGCGGCCGTAGTAAGGGCCCGCACCGCCGAGGAGCTGACGATGACATCGGGCTTGATGTGGCGCTTGGCCAGGGCCTGGCCCATGTGGGGCGCGTCTTCGCGGCCGCGCTCGTTGAGGGGGCGTTCCTGGTCGCTCAGCTCGTCGAAGCTCCAGCTGGATTTGGCGTGGCGGAGGAGATAGAGTGTTTTCATGGGGCTAAACTACGGGCCGGGCTTCTTACCCAAAGCATTATTAAAAGGTTGTGCCGGCTCTTGGCATGCGGTAGCCGGCCGGGTGCCATCTACTGCCAAGTAATTATAAGAGAACCGAAGCCGTCATTGGGAAACAATTTGGTAATACGTGCTGCGTAACCTATTATCGATTAATAGGGTTAGAAGCAGGTACCCAACACCTTGGTTATGAAGCGTAGTGAAGTCCAACCCCGCCAGAACCTGGTTGTGTATATCCTGATGGGGCTAGTGGCAGCCGTAGGGTTGGTGTGGGCTTTGTGGCGGCATCATATGCTGGCCCTCTAGCCCGGAATGGCTTGCTCTACTGCCGGTTTGCTGGCCTGCTCGTGCCGCATGCGGTAGCAGTTCATGGCGGTATCGCCCAGCTCGCGGATGAGTTGGAAGTTGGCCACCGCCCCCACCGCCGCGCCAATGAACGGAAGTAGCTGCGCTAGCTTGGCCAGGTCGATGTAGTCGCGATATTCCTGCTGGAAAGTGCGCCAATCGAAATCCGATACTTCGGCGGGTAGGGTTTGGCGGTAAGTTTCCCAGTTGGCCAGGCGGCGGTAGACTCGGTTGCGGGTGTGCTGGCTGGAAAAAGCCAACTGAAAGACGTGCAGCAGGTATAGCCGTTCGGTGTAGTTGCGCACATCATAACCGTAAAGAGAGGCAATATCGAATAGCAATTTCAGCTTAATGCCTAGCAACAGCGGAAAATCGGCTAGGCCCACCAGGAAACCGCCCGCCCCAGTGAGGGCGCCTTCGGCGGCGGCCGTGGTGCGGTAGTAGCCGATGCGCGTACGCACGGCAGCCTCGCGCTCGGCCCAGGGCATGTCGGGGCGCGGGCGGCGCGTCAGGTGCGTAGAGCCGTAGAGCACGCCGCGCACCATTTGCTTGATGACGGCGGTAATGGCCTGATGCATCTTTTCGGGCAGCAGGCCATTGAAACGCCCCTGCCAGTAGCGCGTAAGGCGGTGCCAAAAAGTGGGGCGTCGCTGCATCCGCCGTTGCCAGGCGCGCAACTCTAGAGTGACCTGCGGCTCAAAAAACGTAGACATAGGCCAAGGAGTAGGATAGTTTCAAAGGTAGAGTCGGCGTAAAGAAGTGCGCCCCGCCGACTTTACAGTCAGCGGGGCGCGGGAGTAGCGGTTAGCAGCACAGCGGCTGGCGCCGATTACAGCAGTGGGTCGAAAGTGCCCCCCGGCCAGTCAATGGTTTGGGCCAGTTTGGGGTTGTTGTCGATGCTTTGCTGGGGCAACGCGAAGTAGTAGTATTCACGCCGCCAAAAAATGCCGCCATTGGTGAAGCTCGCAGGCGTATCCAGCACGCGAACAGTGGGAGCGCCAGCAGTGGTGGTTAGGGTGAAATAATTGGTGTACACTAAATCGAGGTCGAGGTTGTCACGGGTGGTGGCAAAATCAGCGGGCACGCCGGTCGTCTTCAGCGTGATGATGAGACCTTCGCGACGCTTGCCGTTGAGCGTGCTTTCCAGCTTCTTCCAGCGCCGCAGGTCCCAGAAGCGCTTGCCCTCGAAGGCTAGCTCAATCTGCCGCTCATACAGGATGGCGTCGAACATCTGCGCCCGGTTCATGCCGGCTTGCAGTCCGTAGTTGCCATCGGTGCCCACCTCAATGCCGGCCCGCGCCCGAATGGCTTTAAGCTGAGTATATGCCTCGTTAAGATTATTAACCCCGCAGGCGGCTTCGGCCAGGTTCAGCAGCACCTCGGCGTAGCGAATCTCAATCCAGTCGGTACCCACAATGTTCACCGAACTGGCAGCGGCCGTGGGGTTGATGGCTTTGCGCAGGTAGAAGCTAGTGGGTGTAGCGCCGGATGGCTCTACGCTGGTCGTGCCCCGCAGGTAGGTCCAGATTTTGTAGCTGCTGTTGCCGTTCAGCGGCCAGGTGGCCCCGTTGAAGGCAATGGTTTGGCCGAAGCGGGGGTCCCGGTTTTTGTAGAATTGCTGCACCGTGTACGGGTAGCGGGTCGATTCGCCCGGCTTCTTGCCGTCAAGCATTGGGAAGGCCTTCACCAAATCCCAAGTGGGGCGGTTGGAGCCGCCGCCGGTGCCGGTGTAGGCGGGCCGGGTGCTGTTGTCGTACTGGTTGTTTTTGGCGGGCTGGGTGCCATTGGCCGTCGTGTTAAAGCCCGTCACCATCACCGCTTCCGGGTTGTTAGCTTCTGTAAACCACAGCTGGGAGTAGGAGTTGGCACCGGCCGAGGTGAAGAGGCCAAAGCCGTTGGCGCTTAGCAGGGCCTGAGCCTGCTGGCTGGCAGCGTAAGCTTTCTGCCACTTTGTGGCATCATCGGTGGGGTTGAACTGCGGGCTAGCGGCGGTGAGCAAGGCCCGGGCCTTGAAGGCGGCGGCGGCGCCGCTGGTGATGCGGCCCCAGGTGCCGCTGCCGGTATACTTGCCCGGCAGGTAGGAAATGGCCGAGTCGAGGTCGGTGACAATCTGTTTGAAGCACTCGGTGGTGGTGTTGCGCGGCAGATAAGCGGCGGTGCGGGCATCCTCGCCCACGGCATCCTGCGGCACCAGCACCAGCGGTACCCCGCCGTACACGCGCACCAAGTCGAAGTAGCGCCAGGCCCGAAAAAACAGCGCCTCGCCCTTGAGCGCATTGCGCGGCTGCGCCGGAATGGGCGACTTGCTAATGGACCGGATGAACATGTTAATGGTCCGGATTTTAGTGTAGTTGGCGTTGGAGGCGGCGGCGAGGCCGGTGCCAAAGTCCGTCACGGTGTTCTGCTGCACCGTGCCCTGCAGGTAGGGGCTGTCGCCGGCGGCTTCTTCCGACAGGATGCTGGGGTTGGTGGCCCCAATGCCGGTGCCGCTCTGGCCGAACCAGCCGGGCAGGTTCTGGTCGTAGATGTAGCTCAGGTTGAGGAAGGCAATCTGCTCGTTTTGGTAAGCCAACTCTTCGCTGGCGGCCGACAGGTCGGTCTTGTCGAGGACTTCTTTGCAGCCCGCCACGGTCAGCACCGAGGCCGAAAGCGCGAGCAGCGTAGCAATGCGGGTAATTTTCATGAGTTCAGTGGGAATTTAGAAGCCAACATTCAGGCCCAGCGACAGCGAGCGGAGCGTGGGGTACGAATCGAAGGCCCCCCCGTACACTTTGTAGCTGTAGGGATTGTAGAAGTTGATGGGGTTGACGGCCACGAAGAACACCTTCACGCTGCTGAGGCTGGCGCGGCTCACGAGGGCGGTAGGCAGGCTGTAGGAAATGGTGGCGTTGCGCATACCGGCCGAGGTGGAGCTGCGGAACCAGAACTCCGAGGTTCGGTTGTAGCTATTGAAGGTGGAGGGAGCCGGGTACGCGGCGTTGGGGTTGTCGGGGGTCCAGTGGTCGGCCCAGAACGCCGGCCGGTTTTGGGTGATTGGTAAGGTAGAGCTAACGCTGTTGCGGGCCGAGCCTTCCACCAAATCCTGGCCGCCCCACGACATGCCCATGGTCACCTGTACCGTCAGGCCCTTATAGCTGATGCTCGGGTTCACGCCGATGCTGTAGTGGTTGCTGGCTTTCGGGGTCAGGTACGTCACGTCCACGTCCGTCACCTTGCCGTCGGGGGCAGTGTAGTTGCCGTTGGCATCCTTGGGGCCGCGGATGTCCTGGTAGTACAGCATGCCGGGTTTCGCCTCGTCACCGAATAAGTACGTTTTCCGGTCCAGCGTGGGGTTGTCGCGGAAGAAATTGTCCACGTCTTCCTGCGTGCGGAACATGCCCAGGTACTTGTAGCCCAGCACACCGGGGTCGCTCGAACGGCCGGTGGGGTCGTCGTACTGCCCAATCTTACCCGGGTCCACGTCCACTTTAATCTGCTTGTTGTCGCTCCAGGTAAAGAAGGTGTTCACCCGGTACGCCAAGTCGTTGTTGACTTTGTCGCCGTAGCCCAGCGACAGCTCGTAGCCGAAGGCGTCCACGGTCGCAAAGTTTTCCGACGGCAGCGTGGCTCCCACCAGCAGCGGCACCGACGACGTAATGTTGGTGAGCAGGTTGTAGCGGTGGTCGTAAAAACCATCGGCGGTGAGCGAGAGGCGGTTGTTCAGGAAGCGAGCGTCGATGCCCGCGTTATACTTCTCGTTGTTGTCCCAGCGCGCACGCCGGTTGGCCATGGCGTTATTGGGCGTGATGACGAGGGTGCGGGCGTCGTTGCCGCCAAACACCGCGCCCTTGCCCACCTGGAACTGGTAGCTTTCCAGCCAGGTGTAGGGCTTGGTGCCGTCGCCGCCCAGCAGGCCGAATGAGCCGCGCAGCTTCAGGAAGTTCACGGCCGGGGTTTTGGGAAAGAAATTCTCTTCCGAAATCACCCAGCCCGCCGACAGCGAGGGGAACAGGCCCCAGCGGTACTCCGGCGCAAAGGCCGTAGAGCCGTCGTAGCGCACGGACAGCTCGGCAAAGTACTTATTGGCGTAGTTGTAATTGAGGCGGCCAGCATAGGAGAGGATGCCGGTTTCGGAGGCCGCTTCGCCGGCGTAGTAGTCACCGATGGCAAAGCGCATGTTGTCGAGCCCGCCCGGCACCACGCCCGTGCGGTAGGCTTCCGATAGGTCGGCGGAGGTTTCGGCCTGCTCGAAGAAGGCCAGGGCCGACACGTAGTGCTTGCCAAACTGGTTCTCGTAGTTCAGGTAGCCATTAAGCTGGTACGTGTCCGTATAGCCCGGCGTCACCCGGATGATGTCGCCGTTTTTGAGGGTGCGCTGCTGCAGCACTTCGCCGCCCGGAATGTGCTTGTTGGTGCCCAGGCCCTTAAATTCCGTCACTTGGTAGCTGGTGCCGAATTGCTTGCCCATGGCGTTGTCGAGGGTGCGGGCGTAGAGCACCCGCGCCTTCAGGCCCTTCAGAAACGGAAGTTCGTACTCCACATTGGCCGTCAGGTTCAGGCCGGTGTTGTTCTGCGAGGTGTAGTTGTTCGACTTCTGCACCTCGAAGAAGTTGGTGGCGTCGATGGTGTTCGTGTTGCTGGCGCCGGGCGAGGTGTAGTTGGGCACGCCGTTGATGTAGAAGGGCATGAACTGCGGCGTCAACATCAGCGACCGCATGTCGTTTTCCACGCTCTCCGAGCCCTGCTTGAAGTAGTAGGTGCTGCGCTTAAAGATGTCGCCGCTCAGCGAAAGACCCGCTTTCAGGCCCTTGGCCACATTCACGTCGGTGCTGGCCCGGAACGTCCACTTGTCGGAGAGGATTTTGTCAAAGTTGCCGTCTTGGCGGTTATACGTCACGCTGGCGAAATACGTGGCCCGGTCGCCGCCGCCGCTCACGTTCAGGGCATTGCGCGTCACCAGGGAGGGCTTCCAGGCTTGCCGCAGCCAGTCGCTGCTGTTGTTGGCAAAGTAGTCCAGCTCGTCCGGCGCGTAGAGGACGGAGGGGTTAGTGGCCGCAGTACCCCGGTAGATGTTGTAGTCGTTGATGAAGTTGGCCTGCTCCAGGCCGCTCATCATGGTGGGCAGGCGCACCGCGTCGGACACGCCCGCCGAGCCGCTGTAGGAGAAGCGGGCCGGGCCGGCCTTGCCGCGCTTGGTGAGCACCACCACCACGCCCTGGTTAGAGCGAGCGCCGTAAATAGCCGCCGCCGCGTCCTTAAGCACCGAAATGGCTTCCACCTCCGACTGGTCGAGCAGGTTGAAGTCCTCCTCCGAGCGCACCACGTTGTCAATCACGTAGAGCGGGCGTAGCGTGGCGCTGCCGTCCTTGGCCAGCGTGACGGGGTTACGCACCGTAATCTGGCCTTTTTCGCCGGGGCGGCCCGAGCCGCCGCTCACGCCCACGCCCGGCATCTGCCCAGCAATGGCCGTGGAGAGGCTGCCCACCGGCAGCTCCTCAATGGCTTTCATGTCCACAGTGGCCACGGCGCCGGTCAGGCTGGTCCGCGACTGCGTGCCGTAGCCCACTACCACTACTTCTTCCAGCGCAGCATTGTCGTCTTCAAGGCGAATTTCCAGCGTGGAGCGACCCTTCACTGCTATTTCCTGGGTCTTGAAACCAATCGAGCTAAGAATCAGGGTCTCATCGCCGGTGGGCAGGTTAATGCGGAACGTCCCATCGGCAGATGTCGTGGTCCCGGTTTTGGTGCCTCGGATGATGACCGTTACCCCCGGCAGCGGGTTCCCCTTGCCATCCTTTACCAGGCCGGTGAAGTTCACCTTCGTGCCAGCTGGCGTGGAAAGGTGAGCCGCCGCGTGGTTAGTCGCCGCGACAGCGGAGGCAGTTGTCAGTAGCGCCCCGCCAACCAGCAGCGCACAGGCTAAGCGGGTGGGAGTGCCAACTGCCAGCGGCAATTGAGCATGTAAAAAATGGGCCATAACAGTTTGGTGGGTTAAACTGGAAAAGGGGTGAGAGTGAATTAGTTGGTAACCTCGCTGGCGGGCGCTTTCTCCGCCGCTTTGCGGGCGGCAATGCGGGCCTGCCAATCTTTGCCGGCCTGGTTCATGTCGATGCCAGCGGCCGAGAGGTAGTTGTTGATGCGGCCTTTGTATTTGCCAAACCAAGCGTGTTTTTGCTCCGAGGTGCTGGCGTCCATTGCGTGTTCGCGGGCTTCGGTCAGCCAAGCCAGCATTTGGGCGGTTTGGGCTTCGGTCAGGTTGGGCAGCATGTCGTGGTAGGCCGTCATCGTAACGGGCAGCACGCTGTAGGTCATGCCATCCTTCACTTGGTCTACCTGAGCGGGCGTCAGGTTTTTGCTAAGCTGCTTCAGGTATTTGCCGTGCAGCTTGTCCAGCGCAGCCGTGGTTTTGTCTTCAATTTTCTTGGTTTCGGCCGCCGTATTGTCATCCTTCGGCTTGGCCTTGAGCGTGGCTAGCTCGGCCTTGCGCGCCTCGTGAATGGTATTCAGCTGGCGGTACTGCTCCACAATCACGTCGCGCACTTTGCCGGCCTTGGCGGCATCGGCAATGTTCAGCGTGGTCACAATCTTGTCGGCCCGCGTGGTGATGGTGCGCGTGTAGGCGGCCTCCTTCGTTTCGGTGGGCTGCTGCTCCTGGGCCGATGCTAAGATGCTACCATGGGCAATGAGGGCAGTGGCCAGCAGCAGGCTTTTGAAGGCATTGTGCATTAGAAACGGGCAATAAAGAGTGGGTAAAAAACTCTGCGGGATTACGATACGAATTTAGAGCCTTGCCCAAGGGGGCAGATACAGATAATTGCCTAGTTATTGTAGGAAATTATCATCAAAACTTCATCATTGTAATATGTCGGGATTCCTGACGTACCCAGCTGAAAAGCTGATACTTAAATAATCCCGCTATGAGCTATCGGAGTCGTCATTGGCCGCTGACGAGTTGAACGACAGACAGGATTTCAGAATTGGAAGTTCCAGCCATCCACGCAACCGCAAACGTTACCGATAGCAAAACCCCTCTAACAGGCCGAAAACGGCTATTTTACCCGTTGGCCTTCGGAAAAACGCCCATTTCGGGCTGGTGCAAAACGGGCGCGGGTTCGTCGGCCGCTACCGGCTGCCGCCGCCAATAGTTGGCCAGAATGGAGCCGGAAATGTTCATCCACGGGCTGAATACGGCTGCTGGCAGGCCCACTGTACCCAGCTTGCCCATGCTGCCGGCCAGGCCCGAAGCCATACCGCCGTTTTGCAGCCCTACCTCAAATGCCACCGTGCGGGCCGAATTCTTGTCGAGCCCGAACAGCCGCCCCAGCCAGTAACCGAAAAAGTAGCCCGCCGCATTGTGCAGCACCGCCACTAGGAACAGCAAAAAGCCGACGCGCAGCAGGTTGTCGTGCCCTGCCGCCGTGGTTACGGCCGTGAAATAGATAATGCCGAACATGGATAAGTAAGGCATCACTGAATCTAGCCTCCCCAGCCCTTTCGCCAGCTGATGGTAGAGCACGCCCACCGCCAGCGCGGCCAGCAGGAAGCTGAAAATCTCCAGCGCCTGAAGCGCTTCGGCGCTAGCGAGGGTACGCTCAAAAAAGGCCCACAGGCCCAGCGGCAGCGCTGCCAGCCACACCAACGCTCCTATAAAGAAGAGATGTACCACGCGGCGACCCTGAGGCGGGGCCGTTTTGAGGTAGTCATGCAGTAGCGCGGCCAGAATGGGCACGATGACAATCTTGATGATTTCCATCATCATGTTCACAAACTTCACCTCGATGAGCGTGCCGGCCAGCAGCTTCAGCAGGAGTGGCGTGAGGAAGGGCGCGGCCAGCGTGGCCATGGCCGTAACGACCACCGACAGCACCATGTTGGCCCGCGCCAGGTACACCATCACGTTCGAGGCCAGTCCGCTGGAGCACGAGCCGATAAGGATAATGCCCGCCGCAATCTCCGGGTCGAAGTGGAAGATGCGCGTCAGCAGGAAGCCCATCAGCGGCATCACCGAGAAGTGGCAAAACAGGCCGATGAGCACGCCCCGCCCCGTGGTGGCCAGCCCGGTAAAGTCGCGGATGCTCATCTGAATGCCCATGCCGAACATCACCAGCTGCACCACCACCAGAATCAGCCATTTATTACGCAAATCCACGCCGCCCCACTGCTTAAAGGCATTCGGATACACCATGCCTGCCACCACGGCCACGATAATCCAAGCTGTGTATTGGTAGCTGCGCAGCAGCGGCACGGACTTAATACCCAAAGCGAACCCCACCACCGCCACCACTGCTGCTGGTTGCCAGAGCGCCGCATCGTGCCGGCCAATACCGAGCAGCAGCACGGCTACCGCCAAGCCACTCACCATCAAACAAAGCTGAAAAATGCGGTTCATCGGGCAGGGCTTTTGATGGGTAGGGGCGGGGCTTATCCTCGCCCAGCGTTATATGACTCAGTGGTACTCGTTCAACGATTCGGGCGGGGGCTAGCCCCGCCCCTACACCAGCTCGGTAGCCAAGTGCTGAATAGCAATGCCGGGGCTGGCCAGAATGGGCACCACGCGGTCGGCCGCGTCGAGCGCATCGACCACCCGCGCCATCGAGGCTTGGGCCAGCACGATTACATCCACTTTAGTTACCAGCTCCTTAAGCGCAGCTGCTACAATGGCGTCATGCTTCGCCCCGTCGCCGCTCATCAGTGCGTCGAAAGCTCCTTCGCAGAGCACCGAGGTTAGCTCGATTTCCTTGCCGGCGAGGGCCGCGCGGCGCTGCACTAAGTCGCTGGTGGGGCCGAGGGTGCTGGCCAGCGTGGCAATAACCCCGATGCGCCGGCCGGTTTGCACAGCCTGGTCGGCCATGGGCTGGTCGACGCGCAGCACGGGCACGCTGCTCAGGGCCGCCGCTTTTTCCACCGCCGCGCCAATGGAGGAACAGGTGACCAGCACGTAATCGGCCCCGCCTTCCTGAGCGGAAGTCGCGTAGTTGACCACGCGCCGGGCCACGGCGGGCGTCAGTTCCCCATCGCGGATGATGGTTTTCACCAGGCTGTCATCCACGATATTGAAGACCTGCACGCCTGGCAGGTGCTCGGCGCAAAGCTGCTGGAACACCGGCACCAGCGTGGCGGAAGTATGGATGAGGCCGAGGGTTTTGGTTGCCATATACTTGTTGGTTATAGGTTTAGTTAGAAGTAGGGGCGGGGGAAAATTCTGCCTCTACACATTCATGTTGCCTTCGAGCAGCACGCCGAAATACGCCGGGGCGCCCACCTGGCCTCCTTTGAAATTGACCTCGACGCCGTGCAGCGGCGAGCCGGGGGCAGAAGCGCGGCACAGCGGTGCCCCCGGAAACAAGGGCGCAATCATCTCCACTGCTTCGATGCCCATGGCGCGGGCGGCGTAGCTGGATGTATCGCCGCCGGCCACTACCACCCGCCGCACGCCGGTTTGCTGTACCGCAGCGCGGGCAATCTGGCCCAGCGCGGTGCCCAGCTTTTCGGCCGATAAGTTTTGCGCCGGGCTGGCTGCCCCGCCGTTAGTGTGCACGATGACGCTTTGGTTTTGGGCCAGGAAATGAATCGCCTGCTGTTGGTAGGAAGCCAGTTCCTGCTCGTCGCCGGCGGCCAGCCGTTGGGCATCCAGCACCACTTCGACGAAACCGTGCGCCAGTGCCCAGGTAATTTGCCCGGCCGTGACGGGCGAACAGCTGCCCGACACCACTAATAAAGGGGCCGCCCGGCCGGGATTTGGCCATTCTGTTACGGGCGTCAGCATGCCATTTTCGGCCCAGAACTGGCCCAGTGCCATTTCCACGCCCGACGAACCCACCGAAAACAGCGGCTCCGATGCCTGGGCGTAGCTGTCGATAGCCGCCCCGATGGCGAGTAGCTGCTCTTCGTACAGGGCATCTAGTAGAATGACGTCGGCCCCAGCCTGCACCTGGGCGGCCAGGGCGGCTCGCATTTCAGCCAGTGGCCGGGTGATTTGCAGAATATCCAGCAGGCCGGTTTTTAGGTTGGTTTGACGGGCGAGGTGCAGGCGCAGGTCGCTTTCGTCGGCGGGCGTGACGGGGTGGCGGCTCATCGACGGGTGGCGGTCGAGCCGGAAAATGCCGCCGTTGCTGCCAATACCCAGCCGCGCAAACAGGTTGCCAAAAGCGCAATAGCGGCCCAGCGGTGGCGCGGCCACCAGCAGCGGTACAAACGCATTCTTAAATACGCTGCGGCCCACCTCCATGGCCCGGCCGATGCTACCCACGGTGGGCGACGAATCGAACGTCGAGCATACCTTATAGTGTACGTGGCGCGGAGCCAGCGCCCGCAGCTGCGCAAAAGCCGGTTCCAGCGCCGTTTGCATGGCCTCGGGCGGCATGGCGCGGGTGAGGCCCGCCACGCCGATGGCCATCAGGCCAGGATAGGCGGCCAGCTGAGCAGACGTAGGCGGCTCGATGAACAGGGCCGTGCGCGCCCCGGCCCGGCTCAGAAATTCGAGCGCATCGGTGCTGCCAGTGAAGTCGTCGCCGTAGTAGGCCAGAAGCAAGTTGTCAGCCATTAGTTGTCAGGTGCTGGTTGTCAGTTGTCGGGTTGTTCTGTGTTTAGCTGAGACTAACAGCTGACAACCAGCAACTGACAACTACTTTATTTGCCGCCGAACTTCTGAACGGCCGCTGCAAATTCCGGATGCTGGGCGGCCGTTTCAGCTAGGCTTAAGCCATCTACCGCGCCCTGCCAGGCTTGCTGCAAGGCCTGCACGCCGGCCGCCGGGCCCATGGGGTGGGCCAAAATGCCGCCGCCGGCCATATACAGCAAGTCGGTGGTGTGGGTACGGCGGTAGGTTTCGAACGCCTGCCCACCCCACTGGCCCGACGACACCACCGGCAGCACCGAGTAGCCGCCCAGCAGCGGCGTCTGGCAGGCTTTGATGGCCGCCACCACGCTGTCGTCAGACTCCCAAAACTTGTTCTGAATACCGTTGACGTGCAGCTGGTCGACGCCCGCCAGCCGCCACAGCTTTTGGTAGGCCTGGAAATCGATGCCCAGCAGCGGGTGGCGGGTCATCATACCCCAGCCGTTGCGGTGGCCGTGAATGGCCAGCGCCCGCTGGTCGCAGATTTTGCGAGTGCCGGCCAAGCCCACGCTGTTGATGCTCACCATGGCGCAGGTGCCGCCGCTGCGCACCACGTATTCGTAGCGCCGCAGCATCTCGTCGATTTCCCCGCTGATGTTGAAGGCGTACATGATTTTCTTGCCCGTGCGGTCGGCATGGCGGTTGATGACGGCCATCACCGCATCGACGCGGGCCTCGAAGGGCGAGTTGGCGGCGGCCATTTGCAGCTCATCATCCTTCACGAAATCGATGCCCGCTTCGGCCAGCGTACCCACCAAGCTGGCCGTTTGCTCCGGCGTAAGGCCGATGCTGGGCTTAATGATGGTGCCGATGAGCGGCCGGCCCTGCACACCCGTCAAGTCGCGGCAGCCCGCCACGCCGAAAGCTGGCCCGGCAAAGTGCGCCGCGTACGACTCAGGTACGTCAATATCCAGCAGCTTCAACCCCGTAAACTGCCTGATTTCGTACAAATTGCCTTGCAGCGTCGAAACCAGCAGCGGCAGGTTGTACCCAAAATTCTCCACCGACCACGACACCCGCACCAACGCCCGGTGGTACAGGCCGCTACTGCTCGTCGCACCCGGAATGGCCGGCTCGCTCACCGTTTCCAGCGGCTCTACCGACTCCACGCGGGCAGCGAAACGCTGCTTCAGTTCTGCCGTTTCGCCCGGCACCGCCACGAACGTGCCGGACGACTGCTCGCCCGCCAGCACAGCCGCCGCGTCTTCGGGTCGGAACGGAGTTTCGATATAGTAGTTGGCGGTGATGCGTTCCATATGAATGTATTGGGAGCTAAAAGGCTGTCATGCCGAGCGCAGCCGAGGCATCTCGCGTGCGGCGGTAATTAAAATCGTTGAACGATGCGAGCGAGATGCCTCGGCTGCGCTCGGCATGACGTTCTGTTTACCCTTGAAAAATCGACTTCAAATACGCCGCGTTGGCCCCAAAATTCTTCTTCACGTTGCGTGGGTCATTGGCGTCGCGCGAGCGTTCAATCACCAGCCAGCCTTGCCAGCCGATGTCGGTCAGCGTTTGCTTCACCCTCTGCATGTCGAGCCGGGTGTTGTTTTGCAGCCACACGCCATCCTCATCAGTAGCGTGAATTTGGCAGATGCGCTTGCGGCCCAATATTTTAAGCTCTTCGTTCAGGTCGCGGCCTTCCTTCAGCGGGTTCGAGAAGTTGAAGTAAATCTGAATGTTCTTCGAGCCGATTTCATTTAGCAGCGCTACTTCGCCCTTGGCGTCCAGCGCCGTTTCGATGCCCACGATAACGCCCGCTTTTTTGGCCATTTGGCCCACCACTTTCAGCCGCTCCACAATGGCAGGGCGCAGCTCCGGGTTTTTGCGCAGGTCGCCCTGCGTGCCGAGGGGCAGGAAGGCCACTTTCACGTTCAGCGCCTTCATGGTGTCGAAGCAGTCCTGCAACATGCGCTGGTAGGTGGGGCGCGTGGCGAACGACTGGGCGTAGAAACCGGTCATGGCCAGGGAGCATATTTCGAGGTTCAGCTCCTTGGCCTTTGTAATGAATTGCTGACGAATTTCGGGGTTGGCCAGCTGGTTGTCAAAGGTTTCACGCTGGCCCAGGCCGCCCATATCCACTTCCACTCCGTCGGCCCCAATGTCTTTGGTGAGCTGAAGCGCGCCGAGCTTCTGGCGTTTCAGAATCATTAAATCGACCACCGCGACTTTGTACGTCAGCTTTTTGGTGGGGGCGGAGTTGGCTGATTTGGGCAGAAGCAAACCGGCCAGAAGCAGCGAGCTGGCGCCCAGAAAATCGCGCCGCGAGAGAAAAGAAGGGTTCATGGGTGGGGAGGGGTTGAGTGATGCGGAACTGAGTTGCTGCCGGTTCACCTCACCCCCGGCACCTCTCCCGCGGAGAGGGGTGCCAGGCGTCAGCAACGAATCGTTGAATGCACCCCTCTCTGCGGGAGAGGGGCTGGGGGGTGAGGTTACTCGGCGTCGGTGCGAAAGGGCCGGGCGGGTAAGCCGGCTTTGGAAAATAGGTTGGGCTGCGCCACTTCATTCCAGCCGAAGCGCACGGCGATGGGCCGCTTAATGCCGGTAGCCGATACCACGACTTGCCGGCCGTTGAGGCGCGCTTGGGCAGGTACGAAAACGCCATCGGAGCCCGCAATAGTGAAGTCCGTCAGCGGTTTGCCGTCTTTGCTAACCAGCTTGCTGGGCGAATCAAACGTCAGCACCAGCGACTTGCCCCGCGCCGCAACGCTGCGAAATACGGGGGCGGCGCTTTCCACGTCGGCTTGCTGGTAGGTGTTGGTAAGGGCCAGCAGGGCCAGCCGCCGCCCAATTTCCCACTTAAAACCGGGGTGAATACCGCCTTCGGTGTTGGCCAAATCGGTGGTTTCAATCATGCCGGTGTGGGGCACTTGCAGCACCGCCGCCTGGGCTTCGCGGAAGAGGGGCAGCGTCTCCTTCGTCAGCACCACTTTGTCGTGGGTGTCAGAGTACTTGTAGGGCGCCAGCGACACGTAGTAAAACGGTAAATTAGGGTCGCCCCAGGCCGTGCGCCAACTGCTGATGAGTGTGCGCATTTTGGCCGTGTAAGTAGTCGTTTCGGCCAGAAAGCAGTTGCTTTCGCCCTGGTACCACAGGAAACCCCGCAGCGTGAGCGGCACCAGCGGCCGAATCATCGGCTCGTAGAATTTGCCCGGCTCACCGTCCACTTTTTGATTCGCAAAGGCGGGGTCTTGCTGGAAGGCGGTTTCCGAAATCCAGGGCTCGATGCGGCTACCCGGCACGGCCGAGGAAATCATGCCGATGGGAACGTGCAGCTTGGCGTACAGCTCTTTGGCGAAGAAATAGGCGGCGGCCGAAAACGACCGCAGGGCCGAATCTTGCGCCACGGCCCAGCCCCGGTGCAGCGAATCGGGCTTAGCCAGCTCCTTGCGGTTCACTAGGAAGATGCGGATGTCGGGGTTGTGGGCGTAGTCCAGCTCGTCCACGGGATTGCGGCCGGGCACGTTGGGACGCGTCACCTTGCTGTTTTTCCGCATGGTGTACTCCATGTTCGACTGCCCCGAGCACAGCCAAACTTCGCCCACCAGCACGTTGTGCAGCCGGATGGTATTGCGGCCGCTAATGGTCAGGTCGGCGGGCGTGGCCGAGGCCGGGAGCGGTGTGAGCGTTACCTGCCAGTGGCCGGTAGCGTCGGTCGTCGTGCGCGGGCTCTGCCCGGCAAACTGCACCGTCACCGCTTCGCCGGGCGCGGCCTGCCCCCAGATAGCCAGGGGCTTATCGCGCTGCAAAACCATGTTGTGCGCCAGCACGCGGGGCAGCACCACGTTGGCCCGCACGAGTGGCGTCAGCGCCAGCATAAGGAAGAAAAGCAGGCCGTTTTTCATCAAGCTATTTCTTTGACAGCCAAACCACTTCCGCGCCGGTGCCGCCCGCCAGCGTCACGGCCGGGCCAGCTTTCACGGTTTCTTTTTTATCCGTCACAAGCCCGGTTTTCGGGTTGATGTGCCGCACCGTAAACGTACCATTCAGGCTGGATAAATCAAGCGGCGCGGCACTTTCGCGGTACAGCAGCAGGCCGTTTTTGCCGTTGCTCATGGCCCACTGGCCGGCTGGTTTGCCGGGTAGCTCCAGGGGCGTCATGCCGGAAATAGCGTTGGCAAACCGCGCATCGGCCACGCGGGGCACGCTGGCCAACGAACCGCCCGCCAGCAGCACCGCCCAGCCGAAGGCGTCGTAGCCATCGGCCGAGTAGAGCACAGCTTTGTCGGGAAATTGCTGGCGGTACTCGCGCACGGCCCGGTACACCTGCTCGAACGAGCTGCGCTTGGGCGGCGTGAGGCGGGCGTGCTGGCGCGGGGCCAGGTTCTGGCCGCCAGCCGGGGCGTAGGCCGTGCCGTTGAACTGATAATGCCAGTAATTAATATCGATGACATCGACCACGGCGGCGCGGGCGGCGTCGGCCAGAATGGCGTCCTGCACGTCCTTGGTGGTGCTCAGGGCAATGGTGGGGTGCTGGCCGGTTTCAGTTTCCCATTCCTTAATGGTATCGAGCCAGAACTGCACGAAAGCCAGCGGCCCCGTAAACTCGGCCCCGACGAGGTGGATGACGCCGGTTCTGCCCTTGAAGTTGTCGAGGCACTGGCGGATGTAGGCGCGGTGCAGCGGCCGGCGCACCGCATCGGTCACGTCGTAAAACTGCTCGGCCATGAAAATACGCTTGTCGCCGGCGTAAGGCGCGGGTTCCGGGAAACCGGTGTTGTTCACGTTGTTCACCGGCCGCCAGGGGAAGTCGGCGTAGTGCGCGCCGGCCTCAATGATGTTGTGCTGAAAATAGTGCTGGTTCAGCAGCACCAGGCCTTTTTGGTCGGCCAAGTCAACGAATTGGGCCAGCCGGCTCCAGTACCAGCCGTTGTACTTCGTTAGGTCGTAACGGCTGAGGCCGTCCCAGGCCTGGCCGGTGCCGCTGCGGGCAAAAGGCAGCTCGTAGAAGGGCGCCCACACCTCGCCGTCCATCCGCTTGATGCGCTCGTGGTCGTCGCGGCGGCGCTCGTACCACAGGCCATAGTTGTGGCTGAGGGCCACCACGTTCTGCGCCCGCATCGAATCGGTCATTTCTGGTAAATCATCCGTCAGGCCCCGGCCCAACTGGCCCGGCACGAAGCGCGTAATGTGCGGTTTGGGATTGAGCAGGCCGTAGGGGCGGGCGCTGCCGTTCCACCACGGCACCTCCTGGCGGCGGCCCAGCAGCGGAGCATCGCCCCGCACTACTACGCCCCGCACCACCCGCAAGGCAGGGGCGCTGGTGGGCGTAGCAGGCGTTTTCACCCCGAGCTTGTCGATGGTGGGGGCCGCGTGTTGGGTGGGAATAGGTTGGCGAGTTGGGGCGGCGTCGATGAGGGCCGCAAGGGTAGGGGCCGGGCTGGTAGACAGCCGGGTAAGCTCCTGGGCTACTGCCACCTTGGGGCTGCTGCTGGCCTCGGTGGGCACGGGCAGCAAGATGGCGCGGGCCTTTGCCGCCTCCCCAAGCCGGTCGATGAGCTGGGCGTAGTAGAGGCTGCGCGGGGTGATGTTTTCGTTCGACTGGTCCCAGTAGCCGTTGCCGCCAAACTGCGCCCAGGTGCCAAAAGCCCAGTTTTGGGCCGTGGGCGGGCGGTAGCAGTCCACGCGGGCGGCCGTGCATTGCCAGAACACGCTGTTGGCCACCGCCCAGCCGGCACCCTGACCGTCCTGCTCGCGGTTGCCAAAGCGCAGGGCCTGGCCGTATTCCTTGATAATATCGAACAGCACGCCCGAGGCCCAGCTATCAATACCGCCGCTGAAGCTGAACGCCTGCTCGGCCTCGCATTGCACAAAGGCATTGGGGCCGGCAGCGCAGTAGCCCAGGGCAAAATCGTGGTAGCCCTGCTCGGCGTACAGCCGCTGAAACAGCGTTTGCGAGCCCAGCGTGTAAAAGGTGTTGCGCCGCTCGTTGCCGATTTCCGATACCGGCTCCGTCGATTTGCAGTCTTCCACCGTCACGCGGCGGGCCGTGGCCTGCGCCAGCGCCGCCGAGCCGGCAAAATGCCGAAAGGCCACCTGCCGCACCCAGGCATCCTGTACGTTTTCCAGTTCCACGGCCACCCAGCGGTGGTTTTCGTCTTTCAGATTGCTAGCGTCGAAGGTCGATTCCAGGCGCAGGTTTTCCACGCCGACTTGCGAAACCAGACCCGGCCAGGTGTAGCGCGCCACAGTGCCACCCCCGTAGGTTTGGTCGAGCGCGGTGGTGAGCGGGGCGTCCAGCGTGAGGCCATTGGCATCTACGGCCACCACCTGGCGGTCCCAGGCAAGGTCGCGCTGGCCCGGTTTCCAGCCCAGCGAGGAGAGGCCGCCGCCGAAGGTTTCCATGCCCAGCTTGTGCACCCAGGCTGCCGTGCTGGGCCGCCGCACCTGCACCCGGTCGCCTACTTTGAAGCCAGCGGTAGCCATTCGGATGGTGCGCGCATTCACCGGCACGTACTTGTCGGTAATGGCCAGGGCCGTCTCAAACTTGCGGTTGTTGCGCCCGCCTACGGTAATCAAATGGTCGCGGCTGATGCCCGTGCCGATGACGGTAGTGCCGCCCTCGCCCATGCCGCTACCGCGCAGCACCACGCCCGAAGCCCGGATGAAAAGCCGTCCTGCCACCTCATACGTGCCGGTTGAAAGCAGCACCGCGCCGCGCAAACCGTCTTTGCCCACGGGCAGCCCGGCCACGTAGTCGAGCGCCGACTGAATGCGCGCCGTGGCATCGCCCGCTTTCGCGGGCACCGTCACCTTGATGGTGGCCGTTGGAATAGGCGCCTCGCCCGCCCGGTAGCCGCAGTACGAGAAATCGGGCACCCGATTGCCCAGCGAATCCGACGTGTAAGTCAGCTTGCCTTCCTTGTATTCAATGGGCGAAGGTGGCGGAACCGGTTTGGGCGGCTTCTGCGCGGCCGCTGGCAACGTGGCAAGTAAAGCGAGAAAAAGGGCGGGTTTGAGCACAGCGGATGGGAGGAGTTCAGATGGAGGACTGTCCTAGCGTGCGCCTCACGAGCCTTCTTTGGGGCCAGCCCCTTCACCGAAAAGGAGAGGGTGTGACAGACGATTCATTAGTTAAGCGTGGGAAGCAAAAACTAGTGCTATAGGCTAGAAACTAGTTCCCCCTCTCCTTTTTGGAGAGGGGGCTAGGGGGTAAAGCGTACGTTAGCGACGTAACTTTTACATCCGCGACAGCGAGGTGCCCATTTCTATGCCGCCTACCGGCTTCACGTCCTTCACGTCCACCAGGCTGTTGAGGTAGTTCTCGATGTTGGCGTAGCCGTTTTTGGCGATTGCGCCCCCGTCAGCGGCATTTTTGGGGTCGAGGCCGTTCTTCTTTTCGTAGTCGTCGGGCATACCGTCCTTGTCGGCGTCGGCATAGGGCTTACCGGCGTAGGTGGGGTAGCCGCCCACTTGTGAAGGGTCGGTGATGATACCCTGCTTGTAGGAGTCGATGGGCAGGCGGCGGTGCTTAAACTGCGTTTCGGGCAGCTTCACGCCCTCTTTGTAGTCGATTTTGCCGGTGCGGACCTGGGTGGTGATGCGGGTATCCACCGGGTCACGCTTGGGCAGGATGGCACCGGCGTGGTCGAGCACGTAGCTATAGGCTTTGTCGGCGGGCAGCATGGTGAGCGCGGGCATGGGCAGCACCGAAGTTGCTTTCATATCGGCCAGATAGGGGCCGGCGTTGGGCAATTCTTCCACTTGCACGCCGCCATCCCAGTTGTCCTTGGTCACATTGGGGAAGCCTTCCACGATGTTGCCGGCCACGTAGGCGCGGCCGTACACCTGGTACTTCAGCTTGCTGCGGCCCGATTCCGGTTTCAGAATGCGGTGGCCGATGGGCGTGTCTTTCGGCGTGGAAGGGCCGGGCTTGTAGTAGTTGTTGACGATGTTGTATAGGGCGCGGTAGTCGCCACCGTCGGTGGAGCGGTGCACCCAGTTAAACATCACGTTATTAACGAAGTTGAATACCCCATTCCAGCCAATCGACGGGTTGCGGCCCGCATTATCGGCCCACAGGTTGCGCATAAACGAGCAGTTTTCGCCGCCCAGCGTGCTGCCAAAGGCGTGGTTCCAGGTGTCGAGCGCCTCCGAGAAAATCGAGTTCTGAATGGTGATGTTCACCGTGCCCAGCTTCTGCTCGGCAATGCCGGTGCTGTCGTTGTACATGTGGCGGTACATCGACATATTCTCGTCGAGGCCCCACGACGCCGATACGTGGTCAATCATGATGTTGCCCACCGGGTTGCCACCGATGGCGTCGTCGCGCCGGCCCACGTTGGTTTCGCCCCGGCGGAAGCGCATGAAGCGAATCAGCACGTCGTGCGTGTTCAGCCACACCGACTCGCCCGCCACGCACACGCCATCGCCGGGGGCACTCTGGCCCTCAATGGTGACGTAGGGCGCCCGAATGATGAGCGGGCTTTTGAGGCGGATGATGCCTGCCACGTTGAACACGATGATGCGCGCCCCGCCCTGTTCGCAGGCCTCACGCAGGGTGCCAGGGCCCCGGTCTTCCAGGCTGGTAACGACGATAACCTTACCGCCGCGCCCGCCAAACGTGTGCGCGCCGCCGCCTTCCGCACCCGGAAACGCCAGTAGTGGCGACTGCGGCAGGTCGATGGGGCGGGCCGCCCACGGAATGTAGGGCTTGCCTTGCTGGCCTTCCTTCTTGATGATAGGATAGGCTTTGTTCCAGGCAATATCCGACTGCCGCCGCTCCTCGGCCATCATGGCGTCGCTGGCCTTTTGCACATCCGGCGGAATAGAGGGGTACTGGGCCCGCACTAGTTGCGGCAATAAGGAAAGAGCGGCCAGGGAGGTCAGCGAGGCAAGTTGTTTTTTCATGAGCAGGTGGGATTTTACGAAGCGAAATAAGCAGATGCGAATCGCTGCTACCTATATCATTTTCTCGACCCTGTGTAGGATGTTAGCATTCCAGCGCAGGAGCGGTGCAGGTAGCCTTCATTCCGGTAAGGAAGGGCTTACTAGTAGACTGCTTTATGTGTTTTTGATGAATAAAATTGGGGTGACAAAAGAAGTGGTTTAGTATCTGATTATGGCTGATGAATGATGTTGGAGCGCATCTTCGCTGCCTGGCAGTTGCGCTATATAAGGAGTAGCTTTCTTGATAGTAGCGTCGCCAGAGTAGAGCGTTACGCCTTGCCCAAAATTGCCGCAAAACTACCTTTTCAGCCATGACAATATATTAGAAGAGCCAGAGAAGATGCTACAAATCGGGCGTCCATAATCCGCCTACTTTTGGTACCGGTATAGTGCCCCTGTTTGAACCCCCCAAAACAACCCGCGCCCGCCAATGAACCGAAGACTATGGAAGCAATTCGCCGTTAGTTATTTGCTCATAAGCGGCCTGCTACTTCAGGCCATCGGGGCACTGGGCGCGGGCGTAGCTGCGCCGCCGGCCCGCACCATTCTGCTGCCCAAAACGGCCCACGCCCGCCTGCAATACGGGGCCGAGCGGCTGGCCGCCACGCTTCGCACGGCGGGCTATTCGGTGCAAGTGGTGCAGCAGGACAAGCTGCCGAAAGCCAAAGGCCTGATTGTGGTGGGCCAGGCCACCGATGCGCTGGTGCAGCAGGCAGAGAAAACCTACCATCTCACGCTAGGTAAAACGCCCGGCAAGGAAGGATTTGCTATCGTTTCGGGTGAAAAAAACACCGTCGTAATTGCCGGGGCCGACAATTCCGGGGCGCTCTACGGCTGCCTGGAGTTGGCCGACAAGGTGAAAGCTGGCCAGAAGCTCGACGAAAAGCTGGCCCTTGCCGACCAGCCCGAAATGGTGCTGCGCGGCACCTGCATCGGCGTGCAGAAGCCCTATTACCTGCCCGGCCGCACGGTGTATGAGTACCCGTACACGCCCGAAACCTTTCCGTGGCTTTATGATAAGGCGCTGTGGGTGAAGTACCTCGACATGATGGTCGATAATCGGTACAACTCGCTCTATCTCTGGAATGGCCACCCCTTCGCCTCGCTGGTGCGGCTGAAAGACTACCCCTTTGCGGTAGAAGTGGACGACGCCACCTTCAAAAAGAACGAGGAGCTGTACCGCTTTCTGACCGAAGAGGCCGACAAGCGCGGCATCTGGGTTATTCAGATGTTTTATAACATCATCGTATCCAAACCCTTCGCCGAGCATTATAACATCAAAACCCAGGACCGCGCCCGGCCCATCGTGCCGCTCATTGCCGACTACACGCGCAAATCCATTGCCGCTTTCGTAGAGAAATACCCCAATGTGGGCTTGCTCATCACGCTGGGCGAGGCCATGGAAAGCGCCGGTCAGGACGACGTGGACTGGTTTACGCAAACCATTATTCCCGGCGTGCAGGATGGACTTAAAGCCCTGGGCCAGACCACACAACCGCCCATTGTGCTGCGCGCCCACGACACCGACGCGCCCCGCGTGATGGCCGCTGCCTTACCCATATACAAGAACCTCTACACGATGGCCAAGTACAACGGCGAGGCCCTCACCACCTACACGCCGCGCGGCACCTGGGCTGCGCTGCATCGCAAGCTTAGCAGTATCGGCACGGTTCAGATTGAGAACGTGCATTTGATGTCGAACCTGGAGCCGTTCCGCTATGGCTCGGCCGATTTTATTCAGAAAAGCGTGCTGGCCATGCACAATGTGTACGGGGCCAATGGCTTACACCTTTATCCGCAGGCCTCGTACTGGGACTGGCCCTACACCGCCGACAACGTGCCCGGCCGCCAGCTGGAAGTGGAGCGCGATGGGCTTTGGTACGCCGAATGGGCCCGCTACGCCTGGCGCGCCAACCGCCCGCGCCCGGCCGAAATCGACTATTGGGGCCAGCAGTTGGCCACCCAATTTGGCTGCGATGCGGCGGCCGGCAAGCAGATTTTGGAAGCTTATGAGCAGGCCGGTGAAATAGAGCCCAAGCTGTTGCGTCGCTACGGCATTACGGACGGCAACCGGCAGACGCTCACTCTTGGTATGCTCATGAATCAGCTCATCGACCCGAAGCGCTACGGTCTGTTTACGATGCTGTATGAGTCAGAATCGCCAGAGGGTGAAATGATTATAGAGTATGCCGAAAAGGAGGCGAAAGGGGAAAAGCACATCGGTGAAACCCCGCCGCAGATAGCCAACGAAGTGGTGGAGCACGGTAAGCTGGCCGTGGCGGCTATCGAAAAAGCCGCGCCGACCATCACGAAAAACAAGGATGAGTTTGAGCGGCTGAAAAACGATATGTACTGCCAGGATGCGCTGGCTAATTTCTACGCTGAAAAGGCGCGGGCTGCCGTGCAAGCGCTGCGTTATAAGTATTCGCATAATGTACAGGACCTGACCGCCGCCGTACCCTTGCTTGCCAGCAGCGTGGTGTACTGGCAAAAGCTGGTCGACCTCACTAAGAATAGCTACCTCTACGCCAACAGCATGCAAACCGCGCAACGTAAAATTCCGATGCGCGGCGTAGATGCCACCTACAAAACCTGGGTGGAAATGCTGCCCGTATACCAGAAGGAGCTAGCCGATTTCCAGCACAATATCGACTCGCTGAAAACGGCGAAAAACGGCGGGGCTACGCAGAAAATTGAGGTGCTGCGCAATGCGCCGGTGGTACTGTTGAATAAGAAACCGAAGCCACTCTGGATAACAGCAGGTGAGTCGGTTTTCGCTGATACTGCCGCCGTAATTACAGCATTTGCACCCGAGCTGGCGGGGCTGGAAGGCGTGCAATTCAGCAAGACGCAGCAGGCGGCGCAGGGCACTGAAATCCGGTTTTCTACTAAAAAGCCGGTGCAGGTGCTGGTCGGGTTTTTCAACCGGAAAAGTCCCCGCTTCCTGCAAACGCCTACGCTTGAAGTAGATGCCAGCGCCAACGACTATGGCCAAGCCGACAGCAAGATTTCCAATGCCTTAGCCATCGCGGGAATGCCGCCCGTGAACGTGCATATATATTCCTTTAAGCCCGGCACTCACACGCTGAATTTGGGCCGGGGCGCGTGCCTGATTCTTGGGTTTGTGGAGTCCAGCCAGCTCGTGCCGACCTATGATGCGGGGCTGGGTGATGGGGTGCGCAAGGTGGGAGAACTAGATTGGCTGTTTGAGTAAAGTCGTTGCGCGGGCTCTGTAGTCCGCGTCATTCGCTTCGTCCTGCTGATTACTATTCAGCGACGCGGATTA
>JGI20283J15916_100032_pt1 | contig 40938 bp, 35 predicted proteins | sample Plalitdecfosmids_FD_15916 | JGI IMG/M metagenome (IMG submission 15916) | reverse complement strand
ATGAGATTATGCTCGACCCGCTGAGCTTCGTCAACAGCTTATTTTTGTTTTGTGTGTCGCACGGGTCACGAGAACACCTTTTCAGCATCGCTGCGGATGAAGTCAACGAACGCCCTTAGCGGCGCCGGCACCAGCCTGCGGCCCGAGTAATACAGGTAGGGACCAGAGAACTGCGGCCACCATGGCTGCAGCACCGGCTGCAGCACTCCCTTCTCGAAGTACGGCGCCAGCCAATCCTCGAACAGGTAGACGAGCCCCAGTCCGGCGACGGCAGAGTCGATCGCCAGGTCGAGCGCACCGCCGACCTGCACCAGCAACTGCCCATTCGGCTCGATCTTCACCGTCTCGCCATCGCGCTCGAACACCCAGTTGATCATTGCCCCACTGACAAAGCGCGCCCGGATGCATTCGCCGGGCGGCAGGTCGCGCGGATGGGTGGGGGTGGCATGCGTCGCAAGATAGGCCGGCGACGCCGCCACAGCCATGCGCTGCACCCGCGGGCCGATCGGAACGGCAATCATGTCCTGCTCGAGACGCTCCTCATAACGAATGCCGGCATCGCACCCGGCCGCCAACACATCGACAAAGTTTTCGTCCGCCACCACTTCCAGGCGGATTCCTGGATAGGCCGCCAGGAAACGCGGGACGATCGAGGGCAACACCAACCGTGCGGCGCTCATCGACACGTTCAGGCGCAAGGTGCCGGTCGGCGTATCCCTGAAGCCATTGACTACGTCCAGGGCGCGATCGATCTCACTCAGCACCGGATCGAGACTCGCCAGCAGGCTGCTCCCCGCCTCCGTGGGCACCACGCTGCGGGTCGTCCGATTGAGCAAGCGCACGCCCAGGCGCGCCTCCAGCCGCCTCACTGCCTCGCTCAAGCCGGACGCACTGCTGTCAGTCGCTCGCGCCGCCTCGCGGAACCCGCGTGCGCGCGCCACGGCGACAAAGGCCGACAAATCTCCCAGTTCAACTTTCATTGTTCGTTTTTTCGCACAAGCCGTGTGGATTAACCCCGATTGTCACACAGATGCTTGCGCCTTATCGTGGATAGACCAACTCATGAAAGGAACACACCATGTCCACGATCGATCAAGCCGGCACCTACACCCTCGGCCAACGCGCAGTGCGCCGTCTCGGCTACGGCGCCATGCAACTCGCCGGCCCCCATGTCTTCGGCCCACCCAGGGATGCGGACGCTGCACGCGCGGTGCTGCGCGAAGCGCTGGCACTCGGCGTCAACCACATCGATACATCGGACTTCTACGGCCCCCACGTCACCAATCAGTTGATCCGCGAAGCGCTCCATCCCTACCACGAAGACCTGGTGATCGTGACCAAGGTCGGCGCCCGACGTGGGGACGACGCAAGTTGGCTGCCCGCTTTTTCAGCACAAGAGCTCGAACAAGCCGTGCACGACAACCTGCGCAATCTTGGCCTGGATGTATTGGAAGTGGTCAACCTGCGCGCGATGTTCGACCCCTACAAGCCGGCCGAAGGCTCGCTCGAAGCGCCATTGGCAACCCTGGCGGAACTGCGCCAGCGCGGCCTGATCCGCCATATCGGCATCAGCAACGTCACGCTGCGACAGGTCAGGGAAGCACAAGCCATCGTACCGATTGCCTGCGTACAGAATATGTACAACCTGGTCCATCGGCAGGATGACGCCATCATCGATGCGCTGGCCGCCGAGGGCATCCCCTACGTGCCGTTCTTCCCGCTCGGCGGCTTCTCGCCCCTGCAGTCGGACGCCCTGTCGGCGGTGGCGAACCAGCTCGGCGCCACCCCGATGCAGGTGGCGATCGCCTGGCTGCTGCAGCGCTCGCCGAATATCCTGCTGATTCCCGGCACCTCGTCGGTGAGCCATCTGCGCGACAACCTGGCGGCAGCCCGGCTGAGCCTGTCCGCCGACGTGCTCGCGCAACTCGACGCGATCGCTACTCCCGCAGCGTGAGCGTCGTGTAGTGCGGATCGGCCTTGATCTTCTCTTGTGTGAAGGGAAGTGTCGGCCACGCCTTGCGCGAATAGGCCACGGTCTGGTCGGCATACCAGGCCGACGCCGGATCGGTCGACTGGCCATAGGTCAACATGGCCTGCGCCACCGGTCCTTGCGGATCGAATGTCACCGTCTGGATATAGCTCTGCCCCCAGTGCGCGCCGACATAGCCCTGCGCGGTCAGTCCGCTGCGCATGGTCAGCGAGCCATACGTGCCTTCCTGATTGCCATTCCCTCCATGCAGGGGAATGCGCACGCCATTGCGTGGCTCCACCTGGTAGTCGCCCAGCCGCCCATCGGGCGGCACGCCGAGCGACGCCAGCTTCTGCGCCGCGCTTCTCAGCGCCGCCAGCATCGCCGGCATGGCCCCGGGCGCCACGCCGGCCGGAGTATGGACCGGATCGGCCGGATCGAAGGGAATCGCCCACTTGTTCGGGATTGCCGACGCCATGCTCCAGAATTCGCGGAACAATACGGCCCCGCGGCTGTCGATATTCGCGCGCCGGTCCCACGCCTGCAGCGCCGTGCAGGCCTGCCGCACCAGCGTGTCGCTCGCCGTGGCACAGGCGGCCAGCAGCTCGGGCAGCACCAGTTCGGCCGCATACACGCGGTTGGCGAACGCCAGCGCCTGCATGTCGCCAAGATCGAGCTTGTTGCGCTGGGCCAGCAGATCCTCGACCTGGCGGAAGCCGATCCGGGTGCGCAGTCCCTGCTCGACATGGGTGCGGCCATACAGCGGCGAAAAGCCGAGCGGCGCCGGCCCGGTCAGCAAGGCCCGGGGATTGGTCAGCCAGTAGCTGTCGTTCGAATTGCCGACATAATCAGTGCGCATCAGCGACGGCGCGTTCGCCGGCGAATAGATGCCCGCAGGCGCCCCCGGGTCCTGGCCCCAGCCGCAACTGCTGCGCGCGCCGTCGAACAGCAGCGCCGCCTGCAGCAACAGGCAACCGTTGACAAATTTGTCGGCATTCATATGCGGTACCACGCTCGCGTCCGCATACAGGGTATTGCCATCGCGATCGGCTGCGATCGTATTCACCCATGGCAGCCCGACCACCTTGTCGAGCGAATCCTTCAGCGCACGCACGCTACCTGCCATGCCGATCCCCAGCCATTGCTCGAGCATGCGGGTATTGGCACGGTTCGGATCGGCCAGCACATAGGCGGCCCCGGCGGTCCACGTCATGCCCGCGGCCGGCCGGCTGATCACGGCGCCCTGGTGGCTGAAATAAAACGTCTTGCTGCGCCGGCCCACCAGGCCGTCCGGCAGCAGCGCATCGACGTGGACGGTCTTCGATGTCATCCGGCGCCGCTCGCCGTCGTATACATAGGTGGTGCCGCTGGCGTCGCCCGCATCCAGCGCCAGCCGGAAGGTGGTGAAGTGGTAGGCGAAAGTGACGGTATGGCTCCACGCCACGTCGCGGTTGAAGCCGATGACGACGGCCGGGACGCCGCCGATGATCACGCCCATGGCGTCATAGCGTCCCGGCACCGTCAGGTGCGCCTGGTAGAAACGGTCGGTCGTGGTCCAGGGATAGTGCGGATTGCCCAGCAACAGGCCACGCCCGTTGGCCGATAAATCCTTGCCGACCGCCAGCGCATTGCTACCGAAACCTTGCCGGTTCATCTGATCCAGCTGCGCCACCAGCGACGATGCATCGATCTTGCGCGGCGCGTTCCTGGCCAGCGTCACGGGAGCGCCGGGAACCCGGCCGGCCGCAACAAAATCCCTGGCAAATGCCTGTCCGGACGCATGCAAGGCCTTCTCGGCCACCACCAGCATCATGTCGTCGAGCGTCATCGGCCTCACCCACCGGGCGCCGGCGCAGGCCGCAGGCAACTTGCCGGCAGCATCCTTCAGATAGCGGTTATAGCCCTCGACAAAGCCTTCGAGCAGCTCGCGCGGCTCGCGGCTACCAGCGGCATAGTTGGCGCGCAACTGCTCGACGTCCAGGTAACCCTTGAAGAAGAAGTCGCTGTCCTCGTTATTCAGGTCCATGAAGCCGCTGCCGCCGCCATAGTCGTCACCGCTGCGCTGGCGCGGGCGCGCGTCGGCGCCGAAGAACAGCGAACGCTCGCCGCGTACGGTCAGCAAGCCATCGGCGAACATGCAGACATTGTCCTGGGCGTAGGCATAGGCCAGGCCGTAGCCCAGGCTGCGGAAATCGTCGGCCCGCACATGCGGCACGCCATGCGTCGTGCGGGCGAGCTCGACCTGGATGCGGGCGGCGGACGCCGGTGGCGGAGGCGCCGGGTCGTCGTCCTGGCCGCAGGCGCCCAGCGCCAGCACGACAATCGATGAAGCGAGCAAGCGGAGCGCAGGGAAACCAGGTTGCATGAAGGCGCTTTCTGCGGCCACGGCCGCGCTGACAGATCGGGTTTGAATACTTTAACCCTGAACTAGTGCCTGCACGCTAGTGCCTTCGTCGCGCCCGGACAATTGATGACCCATGCATAAGACCGTCGTTTTACGACCGGGAAAAGCAAAAAAGCCCACCAGACACCTGGTGGGCTTTCTCTATATAACTAGCCTGACGATAAACTACTTTCACACTGGTTGCAGCACTATCATCGTCGCAATGTCGTTTCACGGTCCTGTTCGGGATGGGAAGGGGTGGTACCGACTTGCTATGGTCATCAGGCATAACTTGCTGGAAAACTGTTCCACTACTGGGCAACAGGCTTCCTGAATTCCGGAGCGCATTCTACCAACCAATATGGCTGAGCGCCAGCAACTTCGTTCGCGACACCGCAAAAACAGCCCGCCGTCATGCTCGCCCAACAGGCAAGTGCTTGAAGTCACAGTAAAATACCGCCTTACCCGCCGCACTTGCTCCCGACCATGACGATCCTGCTCTCCACCCTCAACGCCCGCTACACGCACGCCTCTCTCGGCCTGCGCTATCTGCTGGCAAATATGGGGCCATTGAAAGAGCAGACCACGATCCAGGAGTTCGTCATCGGCGCCAGGACCACCGACCTGGTCGAGCGCATCCTGGCGCACCGGCCGCGCGTCGTCGGTTTCGGCGTCTACATCTGGAACGTCGAGGAGACCACCCGCCTGGTGGCGATGCTCAAGCGCGTCGCCCCGCAGGTGACGATCATCCTGGGCGGCCCGGAAGTCTCGCACGAGACAGGCGAGCAAGAGATCGTGAAGCTGGCCGACTACGTCGTCACCGGCTGGGGCGACGTCACCTTCCCCAAGCTGTGCGCCGAGATCATCGACGGCCCCAAGCCGATCATGAAGGTCCATGCCGGCGTGCAGCCGCCGATGGAAGACATCGTCCTGCCCTACGCGCTCTATGGCGACGACGATATCGCCCACCGCACCCTGTACGTGGAAGCCTCACGCGGCTGCCCGTTCAAGTGCGAGTTCTGCCTGTCCTCGCTCGACAAGACCGCCTGGCCCTTCCCGCTCGACGCCTTCCTGGCCGAGCTGGAGCTGCTGTACAGCCGCGGCGCGCGCCTGTTCAAGTTCGTCGACCGCACCTTCAACCTGAACGTCAAGACCAGCCTGCGCATCATGCAGTTCTTCCTCGACAAGATCGAGGCGGCGCCGAACGACCCGATCTACGCCCACTTCGAGCTGGTCCCGGACCACCTGCCGGAAGCGCTGAAGGACGCCATCGCCCGATTCCCGGCCGGCGCGCTGCAGTTCGAGATCGGCATCCAGAGCTTCAATCCGGAAGTCCAGTCGCTGGTCAGCCGCCGCCAGAACAACGAGAAGGCGGCCGAGAACATCCGCTGGCTGACGCAGCACTCGAGCGCCCACCTGCACGTCGACCTGATCGCCGGCCTGCCGGGCGAAGACGTCGCCAGCTTCGCACGCGGCTTCGACCAATTAGTGGGCCTGGGCGCCGAAGAAATCCAGTTCGGGATCCTCAAGCGTCTGCGCGGCACGCCGATCATCCGCCACACGCAGGACTTCGGCATGGTCTACGACCCCTACCCGCCCTACACGGTGCTGGCGACGAACAGGATCGACTTCGCCACCATGCAGCGCCTGGTGCGTTTTGCGCGCTACTGGGACCTGGTGGCCAACTCGGGCCGCTTCGCCCACACCACCCCGGTCCTTTTGGGAGAGGCCCCGTTCGACAACTTCATGGCGTTCTCGGACTGGATGTATACGCGCCTCGATGCCACCCACCGCATCGCCCTCGACCGCCTGGCCAAGCTGGTGGCCGAGTGGCTGCAGGTGCGCGGCATGGATGCGGCCGCGGCCACCGCACTGCTGGCCAGCGACTATGCCGGCAAGGTCGACGCGCCGAGCCGCAGCCTGAAAGAGCAGCCCGACGCACCGCGCGCCATCGCCCCCGCGCGCCAGGTGCGCCACCTGGCCGCCTGAACGGGCAAACACGCTAGAGGATCGCGGCTGGTAACAGCAACGATTCTCTTTTACACTGGCGCAATGCAGATTGAAAATGCGCCAACCTTAACTATCCAGCAATCCGGCCAGGGGGCGGGCCAATCTGTCATTGCCAACGGGGTCTGGCAAGTCCATGGCCTGTCGCAGCGCGGGGTCCTCAAGGGCATCACGCGCCAGTTGGCGGGCCTGAAGGACAAGGGCGCCTGCGCATGGGACCTGTCCGGCATCGAGAGCCTCGACCACATCGGCGCCCAGATGTTCTGGAACACCTGGAACAAACAGCGCCCCAGGCAGCTCAAGCTCGACCCTCGCCAGGAAGACCTGTTCCAGCGCATCGAGCGCGCCAACGACATCAAGCTGCCGCGCCACCGCAGCAGCCCCTTCCAATGGGTGATCTCGCTCGGCGCCGGCCTCCTCGATTTTCTCGAACACCTGCGCAGCTTCATCGGCCTGATCGGCATCGTGGTGCAGGATATGGGGCGCTTCCTGCGCCGCCCCGTTACCGGCCCGTGGCGCGAGATCTCGGCCAATATCTATCACTCCGGCTTCCAGGCGCTGGGCATCACCGCCATCGTCGGCTTCCTGATCGGCATCGTGCTGTCCTACCTGTCGTCGCAGCAGCTGCGCATGTTCGGCGGCGACGCCTACCTGGTCAACATCCTCGGCATGGCGGTGATCCGCGAACTGGGCCCGCTGCTGGCGGCGATCCTGGTGGCGGGCCGCTCCGGCTCCTCGATCACGGCGCAGCTGGGCGTGATGCGGGTGACCGAGGAACTCGACGCCATGCTGGTGATGGGCGTCTCGCACGGCTATCGCCTGATCATGCCCAAGGTGATCGCGCTGGCGGTCTCGATGCCGCTCCTGGTGGTGTGGACCGACGCCATGGCCCTGCTGGGCGGGATGGTCTCGGCCAAGATCGAGATGGGCATGTCGTTCCGCTATTTTCTCCAGAAGCTGCCGGACGCGGTGCCGTTCGTGAACTACACCATCGGGCTGCTGAAAGGCGCGACCTTCGGCGTCCTGATCGCCCTGATCGCCTGCCACTTCGGCCTGCGCATCAAGCCCAATACCGAAAGCCTGGGGCGCGGCACCACGACCTCGGTGGTCACCGCGATCACCGTGGTGATCCTGGCCGACGCCGTGTACGCCATCATCTTCAGCGGGACGGGCTTCTGATGGCAGACAAGAAGCCGCGCCGCCAGGAACTGAACCTGCGCCCCGACGAGGAGGTCGGCGCGCCAGTGGTCAAGATCCAGAACCTGTGGACCAGATTCGGCCGCACCGTCGTGCACCAGGACCTGAACCTCGAGATCTACGCCGGCGAAATCCTCACCATCGTCGGCGGCTCGGGCACCGGCAAGACCGTGCTGCTGCGCCAGATGCTGGGGCTCGAGCGTCCTGCGCAAGGCAGCGTGAAGGTGTTCGGCGAAGACATCAGCGCGGCCTCTCCCACCCAGCTGCAGCGCATGCGCAACCACTGGGGCATGCTGTTCCAGCAGGGCGCGCTGTACTCGGCGCTGAGCGTGTTCGACAACATCGCCCTGCCGATGCGCGAGCTGCACGCGCTGCCCGAGGACGTGATCCGCGACGCCGTGCTGCTCAAGATGGACATGGTGGGCCTGGGCCCCGAGCACGCCAACAAGATGCCCGCCGACCTGTCGGGCGGAATGGTCAAGCGCGCGGCCCTGGCGCGCGCGCTGGCGCTGGAACCGCAGCTGCTATTCCTCGACGAGCCGACCGCCGGGCTCGACCCCGACCTGTCGGACGCCTTCGTCACGCTGATCCAGACCCTGCACCGCGAACTGAGACTCACGGTGGTGATGGTCACCCACGACCTCGACACCTTGTTCGCGCTGTCCTCGCGCATCGCGGTGCTGGCCGAGAAGCACGTGCTGGCGGTGGGTCCGTCGTGCGACGTACTGCGGGTGGATCACCCCTTCATCAAACACTTTTTCCTGGGCCCGCGCGGCCAGCGGGCGCTGGAAGTGCTCGACGAGCGCCAGGCCCAGGCTGAATCCCGGAACGAATCGGAGACTGGATAGTTATGGAAAACAGGTCGCACGCCCTGATGACGGGGATCTTCACGATCGCGCTGCTGGTGGCCACGGTATTGATCGGCCTCTGGTTCAACCGCGACAAGACCGAATTGGCGCCTTACGAGATCGTCACCACCCAGTCGATCCCGGGCCTGAACCCGCAGGCCACGGTGCGCTACCGCGGCCTGGAAGTCGGCCGCGTCGACGAGATCGTGTTCGATCCGCGCGTCACCGGTCAGATCCTCATCCGGCTGTCGGTCGACGAGAGTTCGCCGATCACCAATACCACCTACGCCACCCTCGGCTACCAGGGCGTGACCGGCATCGCCTTCATCCAGCTCGACGACGAGCGCACCGGTTCGCCGCGCCTGCGCACGGATACGGCACGGATTGCGCGCATTCCGCTGCGTCCGGGCCTGCTCGACCAGCTCGAAGACCGCGGCCTGGCGATCCTCGAAAAAGCCGAGAAGGTCACCGCCAGCCTCGATGAGCTGCTGAGCGTCGAGAACCGCGCCACGATGGTCGGCGCCTTCGAGAGCGTGGACCGCGCGGCCGAAGCCTATGCCGCGATTCCGCAGCGGCTCGATCCGGTGCTCGACCAGTTGCCTAGCCTGGTGAACAAGGTCAATCGCAGCATGGACTCGATCGACACGCTGGCCACCAGCGCCACCTCGATGACGCGCAACTACGACCAGCTGGCCACGCGTCTGCAGGCGCCAGACGGCCCGATCGAGCGCCTGAACACCACCATCGGCGCGCTCGGCGCCGCCACCAGCGAGCTGGAACTGGAAACCCTGCCGCACGTGGTGCAGATGACCGACGAAGCGCGCGCCTCGCTGCGCGCGGTGCGGCGCACCGCCAATTCGTTCTCCGACCGCCCGCAAAGCATCCTGTTCGGCACGCCGGGCGATGCGCCCGGCCCGGGCGAACCGGGCTTCACGCCCCCGACCAAATGAGGATCACCGTGAATCGTCACAGCTACCGCTTCCCCGCCGCCGCCATCGTCGCCGCCTCGCTGCTGCTGGCCGGCTGCGCCAGCAGCAAGGGGACGCCGAACACCATCTACGACTTCGGCTCGCCGTCGGTCCGCCAGTCCACCCCTGCGGCAGCGCCAGCGGCGCCACTGGCGATCGCGGTGATGGACGCCACCGGCCCCGCCGCCCTCGACAACGAGCGCATGTTCTACCGCCTGGACTACGCCGATGAAAAACAGGCGCGTACCTACGCGGGCAGCCGCTGGAGCGGCACGCCGCTCGACCTGGTCACCGCACGCATCAAGGCGCGCCTGGCGCAGTCGCACATGAAGGTCCTGTCGGCCACCGACGCCGCCAACGGCGTGCCGATCCTGCGCATCGAGATCGACGACTTCGTGCATGCCTTCAGCAGCGCCGGCGAGAGCCGTGGCCAGGTCATGCTGCGCGCCTCGGTGTTCACCGACCACCGCCTGGTCGACCAGCGCAGCTTCATGGGCCGCATGCCGGCCTCCAGCCAGGATGCAGCCGGCGGCGTGGCGGCGCTGGCGGCCAGCACCGATCAGGTGGCGGACGAGATCCACGCCTGGCTGCTGTCCCTGAACCCGCCAGGCAAATGAAGGAAGCGCACGTCCCGGCCAAAGGTTCGGCCGACATCCCGGCCGACGTCGCCGAAGGCCGTTCGCGCGGTTCGCCGATCGTGCGCGCCGCGCTGCTGTCGTACCTGCTGCTGATCATCTACGCCAGCTGGTTCCCGTTCACCGGCTGGCGCGACAACGGCATGCCGGTGCTGGACTTCCTGAACCTGGTCAAGCAGCGCTACTGGACCGGCTTCGACGTCGGCGTCAACGTGGCCGGCTACGTCCCGTTCGGGATGCTGCTGGTGCTGTCGATGTATCCGCGCGTGCGCGGTGTATGGGCGGTGCTGCTGGCGGCGCTGGCGGGCCTGCTCACCACCGGCGTGATGGAGACGGTGCAGAACTTCCTTCCCAGCCGCGTGCCGTCGAACCTCGACTTCGTCACCAATGCCGGCGGCGCCCTGATCGGCGCCATCCTCGGTGCGCTGTGGGCTCCTGGCCTGCTCGACCGCAGCCGCCTGTTCAAGCTGCGCCAGCGCTGGTTCGCCCCGCACGCCAGCCAGGGCCTGGTGCTGGTCGCCATGTGGCCGCTGGCCCAGATCTACCCGCAGAGCTACCTGTTCGGCCATGGCCAGGTGCTGCCGATCATCTCCGGCTGGCTGTCGTCCTGGTTCGATACCGAGATCGACCTGGTGGCCCTGCTGCGCCCCGGCGGCGACACCATGACCGTCGAACAGTACTGGCTGTCCGAGACCATCATCACCGCCTGCGGCATGACCGGCGCGGCGCTTACCCTGATGTGCCTGGTACGGCGCGGCGCCCCCCGCTTCTGGCTGATGCTGGCGCTGCTGGCGTCGGCGCTGGTGGTGAAAGCCTTCGCCAGCTCGCTGCTGTTCCGGCCCGACAATGCCCTGGTCTGGGTCACGCCCGGCGCCGAAGGGGGCTTCCTGATCGGCCTGATCATGCTGTCGGGCCTGGTGTTCGCGCCGCAGGTGGCGCAGCGGCGCCTGGCGGTGGTCACCCTGATCCTGGCACTGGTGGTCGTCAACACGATTCCGGTGAACCCGTATTTCTCCGCCACGCTGCAGGGCTGGGTGCAGGGCAAGTTCCTGAACTTTAATGGGGCGGCCGAAGGCATGGCCCTGGCCTGGCCGTTCCTCGCACTGTGGTTCCTGCTGCTGCCCTCGCATAAACTCAATCGCTAGCGCTAACGCGTATCATGGCGCTTTGGCCCATCGCCAAGCCACTCTTTCCGATGAGAACGACATGAACGATCAATCCTTTTACAAGCATCACGTCTTTTTCTGCATGAACGAACGCGAAGGAAAGGACGCGCGTCCCAGCTGCGGCAAATGCGGCGCCGAGAAAGCGCAGAAGCACGCCAAGAAGCGCATCAAGGAATTGTCGCTGAGCGGCCAGGGCAAGGTGCGCATCAACCAGTCCGGCTGCCTCGACCGCTGCGAAGAAGGCCCGGTGCTGGTGGTCTACCCGGAAGGCACCTGGTACACCTATGTCGACACCGACGACATCGACGACATCATCGATACCCACCTGGTCGGCGGCAAGGTCGTCGACCGTCTCAAGATCTGATCCACGACTACGAACGCCCATGAATATCCACTCGCACAAGTTTCACCTCGACGGTCCGGCCGGCAAGATGCAATGCCTGCTCGACCTGCCGGACGGCGAACCGCGCGGCATCGCGCTGGTGGCCCATCCGCATCCGCTGTACGGCGGCACCATGGAAAACAAGGTGGCCCAGACGCTGGCGCGCACCTTCGTGACGCTGGGCTATGCCACGGCGCGCTTCAATTTCCGCGGTGTGGGCGAATCGGAAGGCGTGCACGACGAGGGCCGCGGCGAGGTGGACGATATGGCCGTGATGCATGCGCACATGGTCGAACGCTACCCGAACCTGCCGGTCACGCTGACCGGTTTCTCGTTCGGCACCTTCGTGCAGTCGCAGTTCGCGCTGCGCCTGGCAGCCGAGGGCAAGCCGGCCGAGCGCCTGGTGCTGGTCGGCACGGCGGCGGGCAAGTGGCCAATGCCGGAAGTTCCGCAGGACACCATCCTGATCCACGGCGAACAGGACGATACCATTACCCTGAAGGAAGTTTTCGAGTGGGCGCGTCCGCTCGACATCCCGGTGACCGTGATTCCCGGCGCCGACCACTTCTTCCACCGCAAGCTCGGCCACATTAAAAATCTGGTGATTCAACTGTGGCGGCGTGACATTTAGTCGCCACACTCCCCTATAATCATTCGCTTCTCTTGAGGCAATGTTCTCGGACATTGCCTCCGCTTTACCACCGCCCTACTCTATATTGACGAAATAGTTCCCATGAAAAAATTGTTAGCGGCCTTCGCCGCCAGCCTGGTGATGGTGTCTGCCAGCGCGCAAACCGTGCCGGCTCCCGCCATCGCCGCCAAATCGTGGCTGCTGCTCGACGCGACGAGCGGCCAGGTCATCGCCTCGCAGGACCAGAATGCACGCATCGAGCCGGCTTCGCTGACCAAGATCATGACGGCGTATGTCGCCTTCGCTGCGATCCGCGACAAGCGCATCACCCTGAACCAGATGGTGAACGTGTCCGAGCGCGCCTGGAAGGTCGACAGCAGCAGCTCGAAGATGTTCATCGATCCGAAAGTGCCGGTCTCGATCGACGACCTGCTGCACGGCCTGATGGTCCAGTCGGGCAATGACGCCGCCGTCGCCATCGCCGAAGCCGTCGCCGGCGACGAAGCCACCTTCGTCACCCTGATGAACCGCGAAGCGCAGCGCATGGGCCTGAAGGGCACGCGCTTCGCCAACCCGCACGGCCTGCCGGACGCGAACAACTACTCGACCGCGGCCGACCTGGCGCAGCTGGCCGCGCATGTGATCCGCGACTTCCCCGAGTTCTACAAGATCGACTCGGTCAAGCAGTTCACCTACAACAAGATCACCCAGCAGAACCGCAACCGCCTGCTGTGGCTAGACCCGACCGTCGACGGCATGAAGACCGGCCACACCACCTCGTCGGGCTACAGCATGATCGCCTCGGCGCGCCGTCCGAACGGCACCACGGGCGAACGCCGCCTGGTGTCGGTGGTGCTCGGCACCAGCTCGACCGACGTGCGCACGCAGGAGAGCCAGAAGCTGCTGAACTGGGGCTTCCAGAATTTCGACACCGTCAAGCTGTACTCGAAGGGCCAGGCGATCCAGTCCCCGTCGATCTGGAAGGGGGCGCAGTCGAACGTCAAGATCGGCTTCACGCGCGACATCCTGGTCACCGTGCCGAAGGGCGTGGCGGGCAAGCTGAAGCCGGTCCTGGTGCGCAACGACCCGCTGGTCGCGCCACTGGCGCTGGGCGGCCAGGTCGGCAAGCTGACGATGACGGTCGACGGCAAGCCGCTGCTGGTGCTGCCGGTGGTGGCGCTGGAAGAAGTGCAGGAAGCGAGCATCTTCGGGCGCGCCTGGGATTCGATGCGTCTCTGGATGCAGTAAGCCGACGCCTGCCAGGCCATGCAGCCCGCCCCGCGCAATGCGCCGGGCGGGCTTTTTTGATGCAGGACGGGCAAGGCGCGGGCAGCCACGGCCCGTTATAATCATGGCATCCTGTCATGCCGAAAGAGCCCATCATGCCGCATCCATCCGCCGACCTCTCCTGCCCCCGCATCCTGACCCGCGAAGGCGGCGTGGAATTGTCGCGCATCGTCGCCGGCATGTGGCGCATGACCGAATGGGACATGACGCCCGAGGCGCGGGTGGCCTTCATCGAAGAATGCCTGGCGCTGGGCGTGACCTCGTTCGACCATGCCGACATCTATGGCGACTACGGCGTCGAGAGCCTGTTCGGCGAAGCCCTGCGCCTGCAGCCATCGCTGCGCGACCGCATCGAACTGGTGAGCAAATGCGGCATCCGCCTGCTCTCGCGAAAGCACCCGAACCACGCAATCCAGCATTACGACACCGATGCCGCGCACATCATCGCGTCGAGCGAGGAGTCGCTGCGCAAGCTGCACACCGACCGCCTCGACCTGCTGCTGATCCACCGCCCCGATCCGCTGATGGATTTCGACGAGATCGCCGAAGCCTTCACCCGCCTCAGGCAGGCCGGCAAGGTGCGGCACTTCGGCGTGTCGAATTTCACGCGCCACCAGTTCGAATCGCTGAACCGCCGCATCGCATTGAGCACCAACCAGGTCGAGTTCTCGCCGCTGTACACGGCGCCGATGTTCGACGAGACCTTCGACGGCCTGCAAGACCTGCGCATCGCGCCGATGGTGTGGTCGCCGCTGGGCGGCGGGCGCCTGTTCGACCCGGCCAGCGAGCGCGCGGCAACGCTGCGCCAGACCATCCAGGAAGTAGCCGAGCGCCTCGGCAAGCCGTTCGGCAGCGTGGTGTTCGCATGGATCATGCAGCTGCCGAGCCGCCCGGTGCCGCTCACCGGCACGCGCCGCATCGCGGCGATCGCCGACGCCGTCGCAGGCGCCACCTTCCGCCTCGAGCGCAACGACTGGTTCCGCATCCTGCGCGCCGCGCGCGGCCACGAGGTGGCGTGATGGCCGACGGCCCGCCCAGGATCGTCGAGGGCAAGGCCCTCAGCGCGCAGCAGAAGAAGGATTTATCGAACCGGCTGGCGCGCATCGAGGGCCAGCTGCGCGGGGTGCAGAAACTGATCGCGCTGGCCGACACGCCGTCGGACTGCGATGCGGTGGCCCAGCAGATGGCGGCGGCGCGCAAGGCGCTCGACCGCTCGTTCGTGCAGCTGTTGACGTCATCGCTCCTGACCCAGACCGGCGACGCCACCGACCTCGCGGACGCCCGGGCGCGCGCGGCGCACCTGGCGGCGATGCTCGACAAGTTCGCCTGAGCGGCAGCTCAGTCCTCGAACACCTTCGGCGGCGCCACGGCGCGCCAGCCCAGCTTCCAGCCGATATTGAGCATCAGGGTCGCGCACACGTAGACCAGGAAGAACAGCACGAAGAAGCGCTCCCGCAGCAGCACCAGCAGGACCACGCACACGGCCAGCAGCGCCAGCATGACCTTGCCCTTCGGGTGCTTGGAGCTGGGGAAGCGGATGGTCGAGACCATCAGCGCGCCGACGCCGACCATCAGCGCGCACACCATGAAGGCCGGCGCCATCGTCGCCACCGGGTCGGGCCAGGCCACGACCACCGAGGCCACGCAGGCCGCACCGGCGGTGATCGGCATGCCGACGAAGTAGCGCGGATCGGTGCGGCCATGGCTGATATTGAAGCGCGCCAGGCGCAGCGCGCCGCAGGTGACGAACACGAAGCAGGCCAGGCCGCCCATGCGCTCGAGCGTCGGGTGGATGTCGCCCAGCTGGGTGAAGCCGTAGCAGTACAGCAGCAGGCCCGGGGCGCAGCCGAAGTTCATCACGTCGGCGATCGAATCGAGCTGCACGCCGAAGCTGGACTGGGTATTGGTGGCGCGCGCCACGAAGCCGTCGAGCGCATCGAACACGCCGGCCAGCACCAGCAGAATGGCGGCCAGGCGGAAGTCGCCGGGGTCGCCGACGCGCGCGTTATCGACCGAGATCACGATGCTGCCGAAGCCGCAGGCGATCGACAGCAGCGTCACGAAACTGGGCAGGGCGAACTTGGCGCGCGCGAGGCGTTGCTGGTTGGATAGCTTCAATGGTCGGCTCGGCAAGGATGAGGTTGGCTTATTCTACAGGGTGCGAAAACCAACGGTTGCGCCATTGAAGTGGCGTCCCTCGTGATTCGCCGATTTGTCCTAGAATGGCGCATCGCAAGTTGCATGCACAGGGGTGACAAGATGGGCCATACGCCACGCTGGCAGGCGCTTGCCGCCGCATTGGCAGTGACATTCGCCATGGCCGGCTGCGGCGGCAGCAGCGGCGGCAGCGACAGCCCTGCCCTGCCGATCGCCGGCGGAGAAGCGGTCGCACCGGCGCCGGGCGCGCCCGCCCCGGCGCCCACCCCGGGCGCCAGCGCCCCCGCGCAGACGGGCAATATCGCGCTCGATGGCCGTAACTGGATCAACTACCGGCGCGCCCAGGCCGGCGTCCCGCTCGTCGCCGGGAACGCCCAGCTCGATAACGCAGCACTGGGGCACTCCGAATACCTGCGCATCAATCCGCCCTTGAGCCACGAGCAGGTAGCGGGGCGCCAGGGCTTTACCGGCGCCACCCTGGTCGAGCGCCTGAACGCGGCCGGCTATACGCTCGACCGCGCGCGCGGCTACGCCACCGGCGAAGTCATCTCGGGCACCAGCAACGGCTCGGGTTTCTTCATGGCCGAAGAGCTGATCACCGCGATCTACCACCGCTTCGTGATCTTCGAGCCGATGTTCCAGGAGATCGGCACCGGCGCCACCACCTCCAGCGCCGGCTACCACGTCTTCACCGCCGATTTCGCGAGCCACTACGGCTTCGGCCCCGGCATCGCGCGCGGCGCCGTCGTCACCTGGCCGTTCAACGGCCAGACCGGGGTCGCACGCAACTTCTTCAGCGATACCGAGCAGCCCGACCCGGTGCCCGACCTGAACGAAGTCGGCTATCCGGTCAGCGTGCATGCGAATATCGACGCGGCGCTGGCGGTCAACAGCTTCACGCTGCGCCCGCGCGGCGGCAGCGAGGTGCCGGTGCTGCGCATCGCGCCGCTGGCCCGGGACAAGAGCGCGGCGTCGATCGTGCCGCTGCAGCCGCTGGCCGCGGCCACGACCTACGAGGTCAACTTCAATGGCACGGTCAACGGCGCGGCGGTGACGCGCGCCTGGTCGTTCACGACGCGGTGAGCGGCGTCGCAAGCGACACCGCGGCCGGCATCGACCTTGCGGCGGGCCTGGAGCGCGTGATGGGCGACCACGATCTGTTCCTGCGCGTGCTGGGCCGCTTCGCCACCGACTACCGCGACCTGACGGCGCGCCTGCATGCGGCGCTGGACGCTCAGGACGCCGTGCTGGCCCAGCGCATCGCGCACACCTTGAAAGGCGCGGCCGGCATGATCGAGGCGGTGCGCCTGCGCGACCTTGCACTCGAGGTGGAGCTGGCGCTCAAGTCGGGCGCCGCGCCGCCGCTGGTGGCGATCGCGCGGCTGGACGCCGAGCTGGCGCGGGTGCTGGCACATGTGGACACATTGCTGGCCGCGCGGCGCACGCCGGAGGCGCCAAGCGCGCCTGCCGAGGTAGAGGGCGCGCAGGATCTGGCGCGGCTGCGCGAGATGCTCGACACCGGCGATGGACGCGCGCCGGAACTGGCGGGCCGGCTGCGCCCTCGCCTGGTGGCGCATCTGGGCGACGATGCGATGGCGGCCTTCGAGGCGGCCCTCAGGCGCTACGATTTCGAACGCGCGCTGGCGCTGATCGACGGCCAGGCATAAGGGGTGCAACCGGGCCTGGGCTTGCGGGCAAGCCTGTGGGGTGCAGTCAGGCCTGTGGGTACGTCAGACCCTTGCGTGCAGCCAGGTCGGTGGGGCAACCAGGCCTGGGGGGACGGTCAGACCCGGACGTGCAGCCAGGCATGGGGCTGGGCTGGCGCCAGGCGCGACGGCGCTCAGCGGGTAAATTCGGCTTCTTCGTCGAACGAAGCGGCGCAGGACTTGCCGCAAAAACGCCGCACGCTGTCGAGCGGCTTTTCGCAGTACCAGCACGATCCTTTGGGCGGAAGGCTGGCGCGGGCAGGCGCCGCAGCCGATGCTGTACCCGAGGCGGCAATTGAGACGGCCCTGGGCGGCTCGACGGTCAGCCCACTGTCCGAAAAACTCTCGCGTGTCGTTTCCAAGATCCACCCCCTGATACAGCAGCCTGAATTCAGGCAAGATTACTTCAGTGGAACTCCATGTGCATGAGAAAGCGCAAGCTGGACCGCGACAGGCGGGCCCATCACAACTTTCATTGCGTATCAGTGTGCGCCCAATGCCATACGGGTGCAATCGCCTTGTTGCCGCCTCGGACAGATTTGGCATGACTGCAACGTTTCCGTTGCATGAGCCTGCGTGCATCTGCAAAGGTGAGTGTAATGCCAACCGCCGGCGCGCGCTGATGCGCGGCGCGTCTTATTTTTCCGGCTCGAGCGTGACCAGCAAACCGCTGCGCGTGGTCTGGATCCGGGTCGGGACGAACTGCACGCCCGCATAGCGCAAGTCTTTCTGGTCGAAGGTGTACACCGGCATGTCGCGCGCCACGGTGTCGATCAGGCCGTTGGCCACCCGCGTCAGCTGGCGTTCTGCTTCCGGATTGCCGAGTTGCAGCCGGTCGATGCGCGGCTCGGCCATCATCACGGCAGCGCGGCCAGGATCGACATACAGGCGGCCGGAGAACGCGATATTGCCGGTCCAGGCGCGCGCGAACGGCGGCGCGACCGAGGCCTCGACCGCCAGCGCGACCCGGTCCTGCTCGGGCTGGATGACCAGTTGCGGACGGGTGAGCTGGACGTCGAACAATTCCAGCAGGCGCTGGTTGATGGGGAAGCGGCGGTCCAGGCCGGCCTGCAGCTTGTGCAGCGGCAGTTCGACCTGGCGCGGGCCGAACACGCTGGCGCAAGACGACAACAGGCCGGCGCCGACGACGATGGCGGCCAGCCGGAACAGCGTGCGGCGCGGCGCGGGGGTGTGATTAGGCGTATCCATATTCCAAGCCTAGCACGAGCCGGCCTGGTCCAATATGACGCTTACTTGCCGATACAGAAGCGGCTGAAGATCACGCCCAGCAGATCGTCCGGCGTGAACTGGCCGGTGATGCTCGAGAGCCGGTCCTGCGCCAGCCTCAGTTCTTCCGCGAACAGGTCGAGCGACTGGTCGTCCTGCATCGCATGCTGGCGCGCCAGCTCCAGGTGCTCGCGCGCGGCGCGCAGCGCGATCAGGTGGCGTTCGCGCGCCAGGTACAGCGATTCGCCGGTCTGCTGCCAGCCGGCGATGCGCAGCAGCTCGGCGCGCAGCAGGTCGATGCCCAGCTTTTCGTTGGCCGACAAATACAGGTGGACCGCATCGGCGCTTTCGTCCTTCGATGGCTTGTGGCCCGACAGGTCGATCTTGTTCCAGATGCGCACTACCGGCACGTTGTGCGGGAAAGCCGCGACGATCGCCTCGTCGGCCGCGCTCGGGCCCAGGTTCGCGTCCAGCAGGTGCAGGATCACATCGGCCTTGCCGACTTCGCCCCAGGTGCGCTCGATGCCGATGCGCTCGACCACGTCGATCTCGTCGCTGATTGCGCGGATGCCGGCGGTATCGATGATGTTCAGCGGGATGCCCTCGATCTGGATCGTCTCGCTGACCTTGTCACGCGTGGTGCCGGCGATGGGCGTGACGATCGCCACCTCGGCCCCGGCCAGCGCGTTCAGCAGTGAGGACTTGCCAACATTCGGCTGGCCGACCAGCACCACGTTCAGGCCCTCGCGCAGCAGCGCGCCTTGCGCCGCCTGGCGGAACACGTTTTCGAGCGATTGAATGATGCCCGCCAGCTGGCCGCGCGCATTCGATTTCTCGAGGAAGTCGATTTCTTCTTCGGGGAAGTCGAGCGTGGCCTCGACCAGCATGCGCAGATTGATCGTGCCCTCGACCAGCGTGTGCACCACCTGCGAGAACGCGCCCGACAGCGACTGCGAAGCCGACTTGGCGGCGGCTTCAGTGGACGCGTCGATCAGGTCGGCCACCGCCTCGGCCTGGGCCAGGTCGAGCTTGTCGTTAAGAAAAGCGCGGCGGGTGAACTCGCCCGGCTCGGCCAGGCGCAGGCCGGATGCGGCGCCCGCCTCCAGCACCCGCGCCAGCAGCATCTGCAGCACCACCGGGCCGCCGTGGCCCTGCAGCTCGAGCACGTCCTCGCCGGTATAGGAATGCGGTCCCTTGAAGTACAGGGCCAGGCCCTCGTCGATGATGTCGCCGCCCGCCGCCTTGAACGGGAGATAGGTGGCATGGCGCGGCGCCAGGCTCACGCCGGGGAACAGGGCGTCGATCAACGCCGCGAGCGACTTGCCGGAGGCGCGCACGACGCCGATGCCGCCGCGGCCCGGGGCGGTGGCGATCGCGGCGATGGGAGAGGTATCGAGTTTCATGGGGGGATTGTAAGGGATAGGGGGAATGCCGGTGCTGCAGGTTTGCGGGAGAACTTCGGTTCCCGCCTGCGCGGGAACGACGTGCTGAAAATGTGGGAACGACGTGCTGAAAATGCGGGAACGAGGTGCTGAAAATGGGGGACACAATCATTGATCGCAGCACGCAACGCACGCACGTCATTCCCGCGCAGGCGGGAATCCAAGTCCTGTGCAGGCCAGAAAACGCGCCCGGCATCTACCAAAACAAAAAAGCCCGCGCTACAACAGCGCGGGCTTTTCCAGGAAACGCTGCGGGCTTACTTGACCGCGGCAGTCTCGAACTTGCGGGTGATGACCCATTGCTGGGCGATCGACAGGATGTTGTTGACCACCCAGTACAGCACCAGGCCGGACGGGAAGAAGAAGAACACCACCGAGAACGCGATCGGCATGAACAGCATCATCTTGGCCTGCACCGGATCGGTCGGCTGCGGGTTCAGCTTGGTCGTGATGTACATCGACACCGCGTAGATCACCGGCAGGATGTAGAACGGGTCAGGCTGGGTCAGGTCCTGGATCCACAGGATCCATGGCGCGCCGCGCATTTCGACCGAGGCTTGCAGCACCCAGTACAGCGCGAAGAACACCGGCATCTGCACCAGGATCGGCAGGCAGCCGCCCAGCGGGTTGATCTTCTCGGTCTTGTACAGCTCCATGGTGGCCTGCTGCATCTTGGCCGGATCGCTCTTGTAGCGTTCGCGGATCGCCTGCATCTTAGGCGTCACGACGCGCATCTTGGCCATGCTGCGGTAGCCTGCCGCCGACAGCGGGAAGAACGCCAGCTTGATCAGGATGGTCAGGGCGACGATGGTCCAGCCCCAGTTGCCCAGCATCGCGTGCAGCTGGGTCATGACCCAGAAGATCGGCTTGGCGATCACGGTCAGCATGCCATAGTCCTTCACCAGCTCGAGGCCCGGGGTGATGGTTTCCAGGATCTGCTCGTTCTGCGGACCCGAATACAGGCGGGTATCGTTCGACACGGTCGCGCCCGGCGCCACGGTGCCCAGCGACTGCACGGTGCCGATCGCATACAGGTTGTCGGCGATCTTCTTGGTGAAGATGTCACGCGGCGCCTTGTCGGCCGGGATGAAGGCCGAGACGAAGAAGTGCTGCGAGATCGCGACCCAGCCGTTATCGGCCTTGGTCGAATGGTCCGCCTTGCCCTTTTCGATTTCCTCGAAGGTCAGCTTCTGGTACTTGTCGGCGTCGGTGTACAGGGTCGGGCCGGTGTAGCTCGGCATGAACCAGGAATCGGTGGCCGGCTTGGTGCCGTCGTGCTGCAGCTGCAGGTAGAGCGAAGGCTGGACCGGCGCGGTGCCGATATTGGTCACGTCGTGACGCACGCCGACCAGGTAGTCGCCCTTGCGGAAAGTCAGCGTCTTGGTCAGGCGCACGCCGCCCTGCTCGGCTTCCAGGACCACTTGCGCCTGGTTGTTGCCGTTGAGCGTGGTCTGGGCCGATTTGACGGTGAACGGCGTCGTATGGTTCGGCAGCACGCCGGCGGCGCTGGTGCCGATCAGGCCGGTCTGGCCCAGGTAGACATTCGGGCCATTCAGATTGAACAGGACCTGGTTCTTGGTCTTGTCGAAGTGGTCCGCGTAGTGCAGCAGCTCGAGGCGCTTGATCACGCCGCCGACCGAGTCGATATCGACTTTCACCACGTCGGTGGTGACGGTGATGATCTGGCTGGCTGGTGCGGCGGCGGCGCCCGGGACCGCGGCTGCAGGCGCAGCAGGTGCACCCGGCACGGCGGCGTTGCCCGGCTGCGACGCAGCCGGCGTAGGGACGCCCGGCGTGGCGACGCCTGGCGTAACGACGCCCGGCACATCCGACGGCTTGGTATTCTGTTGCGCGACTTGCGCCGGCTTTTGCGCCGAGAACAGCGACTGCTTGCCGTTAGCCACCATCCAATTGTTCCAGAGAACAATCAGCGAGATGGCGAACACGATCCACAGGACAGTACGTTTATTGAATTCCATTGGAGTCTTCAGGAGTGGTTGCAACCGCAAGCGGCTGAATGGGATTCCTTGGCGCCGTCACCCTTCGGCGGCACCGGGTCGAGGCCGCCCGCATTCCACGGATGGCAGCGACCCACGCGGCGCGCGGCCAGCCAGGAACCGCGGGCGGCGCCATGGACGCGCAGCGCCTCGATTGCGTAATTGGAACAGCTGGGATAGAACCGGCAACGCGGCCCGAGCATCGGGGACAGCAGCAGCTGGTAGCCGCGAAGCAACCAGACGAGCAGCGTCTTCATGGCGAAGCCGCCGGCTGGGGACGCGTCCGCTGCTGCAGGACTTGCTGTGAAGCAAACAGCCGCGCCAGTTCCACCTTGAGCGCGGCCTTGAGGGAACGCGTGGTGGCCGGGCCGTCCTTGGTATTGACCGGACGCGACAGGCGTACGATGCAATCGACCTGGGCCAGGGGGCTGGTGCGGAACAGCTCGCGCGTCATGCGCTTGATCGTGTTGCGGGTCACGGCGCGCGGTGCAAAACGCTTGGCCGCAACGACGCCCAGCCGCGCATGCGGCAGGTCGTTGGGACGCGTGTAGAGCACGAAATGCGCCGTTTTTTGCGTCGGCCTCAAACGAAAAACGGATGAAAATTCATCCGTTTTAACGATGCGCCGAGCGCGCGCGAAGTCGTGCGAACCTTCGCCTGTCATCACCGACCGCAATCGATCTGCGGTGCGTGACTTAGACAGCCAGACGCTTGCGGCCTTTGGCGCGGCGAGCGTTCAGGACTTGACGGCCACCACGGGTAGCCATACGTGCGCGGAAGCCGTGCGTGCGCTTGCGACGGACGACGGAAGGTTGGTAAGTACGTTTCATGGTGGTCTCGCTTAAAGCAAAATAAGATGCAAAATCGGGTCTGACGTCTGATGTCAGATTCGGCGCCGAAGACAGTTTCCGCTCGATGTTAAGCCAGCGTCACGCCACAGCAAGTCTTTCGTCGCCCAACCACCAGCCGCTGAAAAATCACAGCGTGGCCTGGCGCACGGGCGGGGAACCCTGAATTAGACTCTACTTCGCCCCTCGATGTCAAGAAAGGTGTTGTTTCAAGCTCCCTGCCCGGCAGGCGTTTCCAGCTTGGCAAGGTACGCAAGTCTGCCATCCTTTCGGTGGAAAATATGTGCGCCGCCTGTGGATAACTTTTGCTGAGACAGGTAAAATAGCGTGTTACGAATCAAAAGCGAAGTATGGAAAATTTTTGGCAGACCTGTTCCGCGCAGCTAGAGCTCGAGCTCACGCCCCAGCAATATAGCGCCTGGATCAAACCGCTGGTCGCCCTCGACTACGAAGACGGCAAGCTGCGCATCGCTGCGCCCAACCGCTTCAAGCTCGACTGGGTCAAGACACAGTTTGCCACCCGCATCACGGAGCTGGCAGCCCAATACTGGGAAGCGCCGGTCGAGGTGCAGTTCGTGCTCGACCCGAAGAACCACCCGACCCGCAATGCGCCCAGCGCAGGCGCGTCCGGCAACACGGCCACGGTCGACTTCAACGCCCCGCGCCCAGCGCCGGGCGCCGAACACCCGAGCCCGAACCAGGGCAATGGCCCGAGCCACACCCAGAACCTGAACATCGCCAACTCGCCCAAGCGCGAGCAGAGCCGCATCAACACCGAGCTGACGTTCGACAGTTTCGTGACCGGTAAGGCCAACCAGCTGGCGCGCGCCGCCGCGATCCAGGTCGCCAACAACCCGGGCGTGTCGTACAACCCGCTGTTCTTCTACGGCGGCGTCGGCCTGGGCAAGACCCACCTGATCCATGCGATCGGCAACCAGGTCATGGCCGACCAGCCCAACGCGCGCATCCGCTACATCCACGCCGAGCAGTACGTGCGCGACGTCGTCACCGCCTATCAACGCAAGGGCTTCGACGATTTCAAGCACTACTATCATTCGCTCGACATGCTGCTGATCGATGATATTCAATTCTTCGGTGGCAAGAGCCGTACGCAGGAAGAGTTCTTCTATGCGTTCGAGGCGCTGATTGCGGCCAAGAAGCAGATCATCATCACGTCGGATACCTATCCGAAAGAGATCACCGGCATGGACGACCGCCTGATCTCGCGCTTCGACTCCGGCCTGACGGTGGCGATCGAGCCGCCAGAACTCGAGATGCGCGTGGCGATCCTGCTCAAGAAGGCGCAGTCCGAAGATGTCACCCTGTCGGACGACGTCGCCTTCTTCGTGGCCAAGCACTTGCGCTCGAACGTGCGCGAGCTCGAGGGCGCGCTGCGCAAGATCCTGGCCTACTCGCGTTTCCACGGCAAGGACATCACCATCGACGTGGTCAAAGAGGCGCTGAAGGATTTGCTGTCGGTGCAGAACCGTCAGATTTCGGTGGAAAACATCCAGAAGACGGTGGCCGATTTCTTCAACATCAAGGTCGCGGACATGTACTCGAAGCGCCGGCCGGCGAACATCGCCCGCCCGCGCCAGATCGCCATGTATCTGGCGAAAGAGTTGACGCAGAAATCCTTGCCCGAGATCGGCGAACTGTTCGGCGGGCGCGACCACACGACCGTGCTGCACGCGGTGCGCAAGATCGCCGGCGACCGCCAGAAGAACCCGGAGTGCAACCACGAGCTGCACGTGCTGGAACAGACCCTCAAGGGTTGATTGCCCATTGCCTGCAGGAGGTTTTTTCTTGTTTTCCTCAGGCAATGGCACAATATCGCTTTAGTAATAATTTCACCTTACAAACGTACTGAGGATAACTATGCAATTGGTCAAAACCACCCGAGACACGCTTCTCCGGCCACTGCAGATCGTGAGCGGTATTGTCGAGCGTCGGCACACCATGCCGATTCTGGCCAATATCCTCATTCGCAAGAACGGCGAGAGCGTGTCTTTCCTGTCGACCGACACCGAAGTGCAGATCACCACGCACGCCAATATCGGCAGCGGCGACGACGTGACCGGCACCACTGTGGCGGCGCGCAAGCTGCTCGACATCCTGCGCGCGCTGCCTGAATCGGGCGACGTCACCATGACCCTGCAGAACAAGCGCCTGGCGGTCCAGAGCGGCAAGTCGCGCTTCGCGCTGCAAACCCTGGCGGCCGAGGAATTCCCGACCGTCTCGGTGGCCGACAGCTACAACGCCTCGGTGACCCTGCCGCAAAAGACCCTGAAGCACCTGTTCAACATGGTGTACTTCTCGATGGCCCAGCAGGACATCCGTTACTACCTGAACGGCCTGCTGCTGGTGCTCGACGGCAGCAACATCATCGCGGTAGCGACCGACGGCCACCGCCTCGCCTTCTGCCAGGTGGAAACCGAGCAGCAGTTCGAGCGCCAGGAAGTGATCATCCCGCGCAAGACCATCATCGAGCTGCAGCGCCTGCTGGAAGAAAGCGATGAAACCGTCCGCCTGGACATCGCCGCCTCGCAGGTCAAGCTGAGCTTTGCCGACATCGAGCTGGTGTCGAAACTGGTCGAGGGTAAATTCCCTGACTACACGCGCGTGATCCCGAAGGGCTACAAGAACGACTTCACGATCAGCCGCGATGAGCTGCTGCGCTCGCTGCAGCGCGCCGCGATCATGACCAGCGACAAATTCAAGGGCGTGCGCTGCATCATCGAGCCGGGCGTCATGAAGATCAGTTCGACCAATGCCGACCAGGAAGAAGCGGTCGAAGAACTCGAGATCGACTACGGCGGTGATTCGATCGACATCGGCTTCAACGTCACCTACCTGCTCGACGTGCTGAACAACCTCAAGTGCGACCAGGTCAACATCGCCCTGGGCGACTCGAATTCGTCGGCCCTGATCTCGATTCCCGACAATGGCGACTTCAAGTATGTCGTCATGCCGATGCGCATCTGACGCGTCGCGCGGGCCGCTTCGGCGGCCCGTATGCATTTGCCTGAACTAGATAGTCTTATAGAAAGCAGTCCATGTCCGAGAATATCCCAGCAGAAAAGCCCGTCGAAGTGGCGGATGAATACGGCGCATCCTCGATCCAGATCCTGGAAGGCCTGGAAGCGGTCCGCAAGCGTCCTGGCATGTATATCGGCGACACGTCGGACGGCACCGGCCTGCACCACCTGGTGTTCGAAGTGCTGGACAACTCGATCGACGAAGCGCTGGCTGGCTACTGCACCGAAATCCACGTCACGATCCACTCGGACAACTCGATCTCGATCACCGACAACGGCCGCGGCATCCCGACCGGCGTCAAGATGGACGACAAGCACGAGCCGAAGCGCTCGGCAACCGAGATCGCCCTGACCGAGCTGCACGCGGGCGGCAAGTTCAACCAGAACGCGTATAAGGTCTCGGGCGGCCTGCACGGCGTGGGTGTCTCGTGCGTCAACGCACTGTCGAAGCTGCTGCGCGTGACCGTACGCCAGAACGGCAAGGTGCACCAGCTCGAGTTCACGCGCGGCGTCCCGGTGGACCGCCTGATCGAGGTGGTCAACGGCGTCGAAGTGTCGCCGATGAAAGTGATCGGCGAAACCGACAAGCGCGGCACCGAGGTGCACTTCTGGGCCGACGAGACCATTTTCACGCTTGTCGAGTTCCACTATGAGATCCTGTCGAAGCGTATCCGCGAACTGTCGTTCCTGAACAATGGCGTGAGCATCAAGCTGACCGACCAGCGCACCGGCAAGGAAGAATTGTTCGCCTTCGAAGGCGGCACGCGCGGCTTCGTGGAATACATCAACAAGGCCAAGACCGTGCTGCACCCGACCGTGTTCCAGGCCACGGGCGACCGCATGTCGGACCAGAACACGAATATCTCGGTCGACGTGTCGATGCAGTGGAACGATTCGTTCAACGAGCAGGTGCTGTGCTTCACCAACAACATCCCGCAGCGCGACGGCGGCACCCACCTGACCGGCCTGCGCGCGGCGATGACGCGCGTGATCAACAAGTACATCGACGAACATGACTTCGCCAAGAAGGCCAAGGTCGAGATCTCGGGCGACGATATGCGCGAAGGCCTGACCTGCGTGCTGTCGGTCAAGGTGCCCGAGCCGAAGTTCTCGTCGCAGACCAAGGACAAGCTGGTGTCGTCCGAAGTGCGCGGCCCGGTCGAGGAAATCGTCGCCAAGACGCTGACCGACTTCCTGATGGAAAAGCCGAACGACGCCAAGATCATCTGCGGCAAGATTGGGTGAGCACATTAGAGCTAATTCCTGGAACGGGGCGTTCGAGCTAGACGCCTTCCGGCGAGTTGCAGATCAGAAGCATGTAAGCCACATGGCGGCAGTATACTCTAACCATGCAATAATGTTCGATGTTGGATCTTGACCAGTAACTTCTACAGTCGCCTACCCGCGATTTGGGGGCTGAGCCGATGCTATTGGTAGAACATTTCAAGCCTCCGGAAGACGGCTCACCACCGCTGCACCCGGAAGCGACTGCGGGTGTCACAAAACCACGCCTTCTTAATTCCGTCGCCAAGCTGACGACCCAATTTTCATGTGGATTACATGTCGCGACCCGTGCCGTGGAGAAGGTATGAGCAAGAAACCGCCACGCCCGCGATGCACGTCTGATCCTGCCAGTCGGTGTCTTTACCTCTTCGAGTGTCGCTCGCCACAAAATGAGTGAATAGCCAGACAGATACACGAGACATCTTATCGGCTTACGGTGGTCTCGATCCCTTTGTAGTATCTTTGCTTCCTTTATCTTCTCCCGCAGTCTCGGTGCTGAGGCTCTACATGCTCTCTCCGCTGCACGCCATTTCGCCCTCCTTATAGCCGTCGGCCTCCAGCACTGTTTCTTTCGTTCTTGGATCAGCGAGTACCCAACATCTGTTAGCTGGCCAACATCACCCTACGACGAGCAATGTCAAACGACCCGGAGGTCGAGCATAAGGCGGCTGTTAGCCAGGTTCGCAATGCCCCTCACGAAAGTCCACATGGATCGGAGAAAGACGCAGAATATCTTAGCAACACCCCAGATGGCGACAACACGGTTGACACCAACTTCCAGGCTGGTGTTCAAGACATCGAAGCCGTGACGCTCTCCTGGACCACCGGAGCGCTGGTGACTGCCTATATCCTCATATGGCTGGTCTACTTCATCCAGGGCTTGGTAGGCCAAATCAGCAGCGCCTTGATACCCTACGTTACCTCTTCTTTCGCCCTTCACTCCCTCACCCCTACCACCAGCGTCCTCAGCTCTGTCATCGGAGGCGTGACGAATCTCAGCATAGCCAAAATTCTGGACGTTTTCGGCCGCCCACAAGGATTTCTTCTCTGCTCCATACTCGCCACTGTCGGGCTTGTTATGTCGGCTGCTTGCAACAATGTTGAGGCATACGCTGCGTCGCAAATCTTCTATACCGTCGGCATCAATGGTGTTGGATACAGTCTGAGCGTGTTCGTTGCAGACACGACATCCTTGCGCCACCGAGGTCTTATCCAAGCTCTGGCTGCCTCGTCTGCTTTGATCACCGCCTGGCTGGGCGGGCCAATCTCTACGGCATTTCTCAACGGATCCGGCTGGCGTTGGGCCTTTGGCATGGAAAGCATTCTCGTCCCGGCGGTCACCCTTCCTCTTTTCGGCCTCTTCACTTACTACTACTTCAAGGCGAAGAAGCAGGGTCTGGTACCTCAGCGGTCGAGTGGACGCACATTCTGGGAGTCGTTCAAGTACTACATGCGCGAGTTCGACGCTGTTGGTCTTTTCACGCTATCTACTGGATTCGCCTTCTTCCTTCTGCCCTTCAACCTCTACACTCTGCAAGCCAAGGGATGGGATTCCCCCATGATCATCTGCTTTATCGTCTTCGGCATCGTCTTATTGATCCTGTTCGGAATTTGGGAGCGATTTTTTGCTGAGATCTGCTTCATCCCCTGGAACTTACTTCTGGACCGCACTGTCGCTGGAGCGAGTCTCCTGTCCTTTGCTCTCTTCTTCAGCTATATGTGCTGGAGTATGTATTTCACCTCCATCCTGCAAGTCGTCAACAACCTCAGCGTTACGCATGCCAGCTACATCATGTCGACCTATAGCGTTGGTGGCTACATCTTTGCTGCCCTTGTCGGCGGCTTCATATCCTACACTGGGCGGTTCAAACCAGTTACTCTCTTCTTCTCACTCCCTATGGTAGTACTCGGAACCGCACTACTCATTCACTTCAATCAACCCACGGACAAGATCGGTTACATCGTCATGTGCCAGATCTTTGCCGCGTTTGGTGGTGGTGTCATGACAATCACAGCCGAGATCGCCATCCTGGCCGCAGTCAAGGAGCAGCAGTACTTTGCTGTCGCCATCGCTCTGGTTTCAATGTGTGGAAGTGTTGGGGGAGCCATTGGACTAACGGTCTCCTCTGCAATTTGGCAAGACGTGGTCCCCAAGAAGCTCATGGAGTACCTTCCGGCGGAAGAACTTCCAAACTTCTTGATGATCTACGCGGACATCACGACTCAGCTATCGTACCCAGTTGGATCACCCACTCGTTTAGCGGTACAGAGGGCTTACGGAGATGCACAAAGATATCTGTTCATCGCAGGCACCGCTGCATGGATCATCGGTATAGCTGGCGTGCTCATGTGGCGAAACATCGACGTTATTGGCATGAAGCAGACAAAAGGCCGTGTATTCTAAGCTACATCAACATCTCGAGACAGCTGTTGTCAGAGAAGCGGGACATCGTTCTTCCAGCTTCTTGGTCTTGAGAGCAAACAACATGAGACCTGCGGTACCTGAATCACCATGCACTAGAAACCCCTCTCTTCAACTCTTGTTACATTGACGAGTCGCCTGTATACTTTGTATTATCGTAACCTCTTCCCATCGTTGATGTATTGTTGCGCGCTTGCCAGAAAGAACGCCGGATGCATGATATGCAAACTCCTGAAATCCTCAAGCTCATCCTATATATACACCACGCATGCTTTCCATAACTCCCTCCTCTTTATTACCCTACCGATGATCCGAAAAGCCTCAGCAATGCATGCCATAGTTTGAAAACGCTTGCGACGGGTCGATAATGATGGAATCGTCCAAATTCGTGAAAGCCAACAACTCCGAATTAATGTCGTAGGCGCCAGAATCATCGAATGTAAGATCAAGACTTTGCTGTGTTTGTAGCGGGGTCATGAAGTTGCTGCAGCTGTTAGTATTATGGCTTACGTAGGTTCGTTCATTCATCACTTACGGATCCCAGTTGCCCCATAACTGAGCGATCATCTCGTCATCGAGATGAACCTGCCCATTCGACCCATTCGCGTCTCCGTTGTTCTGTTGAGCCTGACCAGTGATACCCAGGTCTGCGAGACGTAATGGTGTTTCCTCAGTTACCATTTTGGTAAATCCGATCTGCTCCATACCGCGCGTGAGCTCCACCAGCTTCTCTATATGCGCACTATACCGGGATGTTCTGGTATGTGCGTAGGCAAGGATGAAGATCATGATTAGTCGTAGTATGCAGGTGCTGTCAAAGGCCGTCAGGCTCGATAGTGTGCCATCGTTCGCCATTTGCGTCAGTATCGAGATGCTCTTCTGTGCCGCATCAATGCACATCTTGCCCATCCGCTCGAACCATATCCGTTTGCTCGAAGCCAGCGTCCCGTGCTTGATGACAAGGTACAAAAGGAACGGCCGCGTGAGTAGTATCGTGGTGCTCCAATATTGGAGATGCAAGATTGCGACCGCACGTCGGTGCGTGGGAGGCGAGGGTACGTCGTATTTGAGGTGTGGCGGCATCTGGCGATACCACTTTTGCAACAGCAGAAGGGAATTTGATACGGTTGAGAAGGATATCGAGTTGGCGGAGCGTTCCATGTAGACCGACTGTATGATCTCACGCTTCAAGCGACAGAGAGACACCGAAGTCGCCATCCATGATAGCGGGGTATGTAGTCCGGGATATAGTATCTCATAAACGTTAGTATTTGTGTGTTATGAACGGGACATTCTAGACTTACCTGCTCAGACGGCATGGGTGTAGTGACCTTCGTAAACCGCTCATCTATAACCGTCGGACTCCCGCCTCGCGAAGATAGTTCCTGGTCCAGCTGAAATAGTGTCCACCAGATTCTGCGATTTTTTTCTCGCTCCATTGTAGTTCCAGACTCGGCCAGTTGGTCACGATGTAAACCTAGAGAAAACGCCATCTGAACGCTAGCGCCCATATACAGATAAGCGCTAACCCTGGAGCAAAGGTTTTCCATAGCGATGCTCTGAGCAGTGGTCAGCCATGCCAAACACAATTTCAACAATGCCAGATGTACATACCATCGTAGCCATAGCACGTATACTGTCGACATCGGCCTCATCATATACTGCCGGAATAAGTTGTTTTGCAAGTGTAATGTAATCCTCTGATGTCTTCGGGTCCAACGCAGCTGGCCAATCCGGTGGTGGAGAGTTACCGTTGGCGCCTACATAGTTGGCTGCGCCAATGGCGAACATCGTGTACAGACAGCACATCCAAGAGCTCGACGAGCGGGGTGCCGACTCGGAGTACGTGTTTTCTATTCGTCGGAGCAAGGTTTCCACTGGGTATAACCAGTACGTGCAATGGACATCCTCTAGAAACCGGGAGATGTAGACGTCGCACAACTCTCGACCGGGAAGGTAGTAGCTCTCTTCAAAACCAGGAGAATTCGAAGGCGAGGAGCCTGGTAGTGTAGGCGGATATGAGCCTACTTTGGGGCCTGGGATAATCGACGGGTCCTTCCTTTGCATACCCAAAGTGGCCACAGCAGCATTAAAGGGTATTTCACTGTGAGCGCCAACGTATCGAAATTTCCCTCTTGAATCTTTCATCATGCAGCCCAACGGCTCATGCAGTTCCTGTACGTCTTGTTCCTCGCCATCATCAACACTCTCTGCATCCTCAGGCGACTCTTGGTCATTACTGAAGAGGCCTTCGGTATGCTGGACAGGCTCCGCATTGAATGTGCCTTCCTTGATGGCTTTGGCAATGGTTCGGAGCGATTGCAGGTTAAGCTCATGCCCAGGGAAGAAATGTTCGAGGATGCGCATAGAACATTGGTATTCTTCCTCGGTAACATGGTAATAAGGCCTTTTCCTTCTTGGGGTAGCGATTGTGCACACCGCGCCTGTGCGTGCGCAGTAACGACATGGTCCCGGGACTTAAGATTGTCAGCTTGTGTCATTGTCGGCACGATCGTACTACCGGTGGGAGAAACCCCATACCAGGATCAATACACTAGAGGCAGTCATTAGTTTCTTGGCACTGATTGACGTGGAGATGCCTTAAGCTACCTTTGTCTTCCTACTGCGACACCGATCACAGCTGCTGTGGACACGATGGGCGTTCGGAGCTCTGCTGGATGGGGGTGCCGAAACTCGTGGCGGGGCGACGGCCGCGTACTCGGCCATATTTATCCGACACCCTCGACAGCCCGGCCGAGTGAGATGACACTAGCGGCGATACGAAAATTTCATTCGGCAGGCTTGCAGCAGTTCGTGGAGAAGTCATGGAGCATCGAGCCCGCTGCAGTTGAGGATAAAGGAAAAGGGATCCCATTTCTAGCGGGGGATCTGCTGGGGCATTGAGCCCGCGCAAGGCCACCCTGCAGAACCTGCCGGTCGGCTAATCAAAATCTATAGCGAACACAGAATAGCGCTGTAGAGACGGCAAATCATGTCGCAGCCGATCGTGTCATGTCGCAATATCTAAGATATCTTAATCAAGACGCTCTTTGTTTCCAGAAAGTTGTTCAAGGAATACAGAGGCTCGCCTTCGCGTCCTGAACCTGATGACTTGTAACCACCGAAGGGCATGTCTACGCCGGTAACTAAGCGTCGTCGAGTCAGCGAATGTATCACGTACAATCCAGTCGAATGCATATTGCTTACCTGGTGAGGTGCAGTTGACGCCGACCGTACCAGCTTCAAGCCCTGTCGCGAAGCGCATCGCGCGATCGATGTTTTTGGTGTACACTGACGCATATAGTCCGTACCTAGACAGAATTAGTCAATGTTTGTTTCAGCTTGGCCACGCTAGGGACCGTCAGACGAACTCTGTTGCATTAGCCTTTGCGAGCACCTCGTCTTCAGTCTTGAAGATATTGATGTTGACAACTGGGCCAAAGATCTCTTCTTTCATGATCTTTGCGTCCTCCGGCGTGTTCTTAAATATGGTAGGCTCAATGTAATAGCCTTCGCGTCCCGATGGAGCGCCGCCACCAGTGAGGAGTTCGCCGCCGGATTGCTTTCCCGATTCCAAATACTGTAACACAGTCTTGTGTTGCGCCTCATCAGCTTGTGGGCCGTGGTTGACGCCATTCTCACGCGCATCGAGGGGGTCACCCATCTTGACCTCTTTTTCGAAGTTTTGCTTGAAGAGCTCGATATACTTGTCGGCAACCGTATCTTGGACGTAAATGCGCGAGTTGGCCATGCAGACTTGACCACTGTTCCACTGGATGCTATGAGCCGTTTCCTTCACGGCCTTTTCCAGATCGGCATCTTCGAAGATGACTGCTGGAGACTTGCCTCCAAGTTCGAGGAATACTTGCTTCATGTTGGACTTTGCGGCGGCTGCCTGGATCAATCGTCCCGTGCGACTTGAGCCTGTGAACGATAATGCTCGCACATCCATGTGATGGCTCAAGATGGATCCGCTAACATTGCCGAAGCCGGTGATGATGTTGATCACACCTGGAGGGAAGCCAGCCTGCTGTACCAGAGTAGCGATTTTTGCGGACTACTATCGTCAGTCTATTGCAGGAGTGTGGAAGGAATGACGTACAGTCAATGGAGCCTTTTCAGAACTCTTCAAGACCACAGTATTCCCAACAATGAGAGCCGGTGCCAACTTGTTGGCCAAAAACAACAATGGAACGTTCCAGGGAATAATGCCAGCTACAACACCGTAAGGTTGACGCAGCGTCATGTTGACATATCCCGGAGTCTGGACGCTCGTGGTACCTGGTCAATGTTAGTAGCCTGCTGCAAACCTCACACTCAACCGTCTTACCCTGCACACTGTATCCAGCTTCTGCATAACGATCCCACTTCGCCGCAGAAGCATAGGCATCGAAGAACTCGCCTACTGGGCGACCCATAGAGCTTGCTTCTAAAGCGGCCAACTCATCGTTGTTCTCTCGGATCAGACTAGCCAACTTCTTGAAGTATTGGCCTCTTTGGTCTGGAGTCAATTTTGACCAAGCAGGAAAAGCAGCTTTTGCTGCAGCGACAGCATTGTCGGTGTCTTGCTCAGATGCCTCGTGAACTATGACGATCGTAAGTCTGTTTTCTCCGAAGTTGGTCGCAAGCTCTTGCGTTGACGTTCCAGACTCACCCTTTGCTACGAGCTTCAATGTGGCGGGGTTGGTAATGTCAAACGTCTTCCCATTTGATGATTCAACGAACTATAAAGTAGTTAGCGGAGGCATAATCAATTGATTCAAGAGAGCCAACCTCTCCGTTAATGAAGAGACGCGTCTCAATTTTTTCCGGTAGACCCATTTTGATGGCAGAAGTTCTAGAGCAAGTATATGCAAGCGTCCCTTGACAAGGGTTCAAAGGATTGTTCAAAGGATTGTGGCAGCGTATGCTATCTCTTCCGTGGGGATAGGTGCGGTAAGTTTGGAGAAGCAGCGAGGCTGTGGCACGGCGTTGCTTGGATGACCCCACCTCGGGGCCGTCTTGCTCCACACGTTCTCAAAATGACCCGCCGGAAATATCAACCCGCGGCTTCAAACATGTCGCGTCCATATCACCGCCAATATAGGCGAGCCCATTCGCGGAGCCCTCGCAAGAATTCCACCCTTGCTGCGAATCTCACGTGGTTGGGGAATAGTTCCCTGTATCGCTGACAACTTCGTGTCAGACTGATTGTGATAAGAAGCGGCGTAGGGCCTCAGCGATCGGTTGAGTTGCACTTTCATAACCTTTCCGAGACGCCGACATCATGGGTAGCGAGATTGAGCAATTGAAGGCCATAGTGGGGAAGCTTCAGGCGGAGGTAACGCGTTTGAGCGGTATGTGCTTAGTCAGCTATCGATTAGCGTCCTGCGGCCTGCTGACGGAACACCAGACCAGGAGGACATTCGCAAGCTTCAGTACACTTACGGGTATTATCTCGATAAGTGTCTGTACAAAGAGGTTAGTAGAGCGAAGAAGCTATTTGAATAGAAGCTCATCTTAACAGGTCGCCAACCTCTACTCCGATCACCCAGACACATGCGTTGAGTTCCTCGGAGGCCGATACAATGGCAAGGAGGGCGTCAAGAGACTCTACATCGGTCGCTTCGCGAATGCCTTCGTAGCCGGACGCAATGGCCCTGTGCATGGCTTTCTTCTCGATCACCCACAGATGCAGGGCATAGTCGACGTCAACGCCGATGGCACGCGAGCCAAAGGTCGCTTCCGCAGCATGATGTCGGCCGGTACCCACGATAGCATCAAAGATACACACCCTCGCGGCCTAGTACAATGGTGGGAAGGTGGCATATACGAGAACGAATACATCAAAGAGAATGGGACATGGAAGATCTTCAGGTTGAAGTACTTCCCCTTCTGGCACGCGACCTTCGAAAAGGGGTGGGCGCACACCAAGCCGAACTATGTACCCTTCCTCTCGAAGACGTACCCGGAGGATCCAAATGGGCCAGACGTTCTTTGCGATCGTCCGATGCTCTGGCCTGACACGCGCGTCGTGCCATTCCACTACCATCACCCTGTCACTGGTGAGCAAGTCGCCGACGATGATCTTAGAGCTCCACACTTTGGTCAGGATGCTTCAACGAGCACTCCTCCACTCGTGCTGAGCAAACCAGAATCTGATTCGTAAAGGACTGCCCAGGTGCTCAGCTCGCAATGTCGGATGACTTTATGACCATACCTCGCGCTGCATGTGTCGATATGGCGCATGAAGATGTAGCCCTTCTTTGCTATAATGCGATTGGAATGACTTGAATATTCGAACAAATAATGCTAGGTCTTTCGTGCTCGCACCAACGCGTTAGTGGCGTTTGTGGAATCGTACAAGTACAACGCGGCCACGGCTTCAGAGCTCTTTGCGTCCTACTCTATGATATCTAACAGGTTTATTGGAAGCTCAAAGTTACATCGCTAATGATGCGCAGCAAGCCCTAGACATAGAGCACGTGTACGCGACCAAAGTCGCCACGCAAGCCTTCACAGTCACCACCATTTGATTAGCGTTATAGCCAGTTCTCCCGGTAAAGCATCCCTCTCAGCGGGTCGGAGACGGAGCAAGGCGACCTATCATCCCCGAGTCAGCTGCGTGCTATGATCTGTCATAGCTATATTTGGACGAGAAACTCTCAGTCCAGCGCTACGGCTATGTCCGTGTCCAGAAGTGTAGAACCGTCCCATGTTCAGGGTTCAATGCTGTGTCGGACCAATAGTCCCGCTTGTGATGCCGCGCGGTCGCATCAATCCGGGCACAACAACCCCTGTTATCATCCCCAACTACCCCGCAAGTCCACCTCCCCACATCCATACTCGTAACCTTCGAGGACGGCAGTACGTCTGGTAGCAGTCCAATGCGTCTCCTTGCCAGAACGAAACATTGTAATATGAGGTACAGTCTGTATTAGACCACGTTAATGCCAGGTGGGAGGGCACAGCACGTACGCGATGGCACACATATTTTGTCTCGCGAGCCCTGCCTCATCAGCGTATCATGAAGGGAGCCGGTCGGGTGATCAAGTCAAGTTCCCAGATAGTGGCTTCTTCCAAGGCTTCAACAAGCCATCGCGCCTCGAAGCCGACATCTTTGAGCTCGAGACGACTGGTACAGTGAGTATGTTGTCCTGTAGAGATAGAGCACGAAGCTCAGTGCCCTCAGATACCCAAAGATATAAACGGAACTTTCTTCCGTATACAGCCAGACCATCGCTTCCCGCCCTTATACGAGGAGGACATACACTTCAACGGCGATGGTTCGGTTTCAGCATTCCGTTTCGAGAACGGTCACGTCGACTTCAGACAGCGATATGTACACACCGATCGGTTCAAAGCGGAAACGAAGGCGCGCAAGTCTCTACTTGGTCGATACAGAAACCCATATACCGATAACGAGATGGTGAAAGGCATTATCAGAACAGCATCCAATACTAACATCATCTTCTGGCGCGGGGTGCTGCTAGCCATCAAGGAAGACGGCCCACCTTTCGCTATGGATCCAGTCACACTAGGGACGATTGGCCGATATGACTTCGACGGTCAAGTACAAACTCCAACGTTTACTGCGCACCCAAAATTCGATCCAGACACTGGAGAAATGATATGCTATGGCTATGAAGCTGGAGGCAATGGGTACGATGCCAGTTGTGACATCGTAGTATACACGATCGACAAAGATGGGAAGAAAACTGAGGAATGCTGGTACAAGGCACCGTTCTGTGGGATGATACACGACTGCGCTATCACGAAGAACTACTTGATCCTACCACTCACACCAATCAAAGTCAATGCTGAAAGGCTCATGAAGGGCGGCAATCACTTTGCGTGGGACCCAGACGAAGACCAGTGGTACGGCATCGTGCCTCGTCGGAATGGAAAGTCAGAGGATATTGTCTGGCTACGCGCCGACAACGGTGTGTATGCCACTAGTAGTATCGTGACAGGCGCTAACGATTTCAGGCTTTCATGGTCACGTTGCTGGCTCCTACGAAGACTCGTTTGGAAACATCGTCGTCGACCTTACCATAGCTTCAGACAACGTTTTCTTCTTCTTCCCACCAGACAGCCAAGCAGACACACCCACGACGTTACTCCAACGCAACAAGCTGGTCTCTGATACATACCGCTGGGTCTTCGATCCCAAAACTCCCACCAACACACGGGTACAACCTCATAAGCTCTTTGGTATCAACGGCGAGTTCTCACGAATTGACGATAGAGTTCTAACGAAGAAGTACAACCACTTCTGGCAATGTAACATCGACCCGGGCAAACCGTATGACTTCCCCAAGTGTGGCCCGCCCGCCGGTGGTCTCTTCAACGTACTGGGACACTACGAGTGGGACAGTGGGAAGAAAGATACCTTCTGGGCAGGACCGACATGTACTTTCCAAGAACCGGTTTTCGTTCCAAAGGCCTCGTCTTCTCCATCAGACTTCGTGGAAGGCGAGGGATACATCATGGCTTTGCTCAACCATCTCGATGTTTTGCGCAATGACATCCTCATCTTCGATGCGCAGAACCTCTCCCAGGGGCCGCTGGCTGTCGTTCATCTACCTGTCAAGCTACGTCTGGGTCTGCATGGTAATTTCATCGAGCAGAAAGACATTGATGAATGGGCGGAGAAGCGCAAGGAGGGCGGTGAGGTTGGGCCGGCGGTACCGGCGAAGGAGATGTTGCCGTGGCAGAAGAAGATGGCAGAGCAGGAGGGTCTTGGCAGCGCGGTGCCAGTACCAGGGAAGGACTTTCTGAATGGATCGAGCAGTACGATTGGGCTCAACGGTAACTGATTCGTCGGTGAGGCTCAATTGGCAAGGAGAAACCGCTAATGCAACCCGATCTCGATCGTGCTCGTATATCTGTCTCCCCTATTTGAACGGTGCAATTACTGGAATCCTGTTGAACTTGATGGTCTGGGTGTATACGAATAGCAACCGAAAACTGCTTGCTTCAAATTAGTACAGGTACTATTCAATACTCACTTCCAAGTCGCACAAGCGCTTCCGTACAGTTCCACCCCCATCCTTTTAGCAGCCTTACGGACCGGAAAAGATGGGTTCTAAGCTCCGATTACAATTCATTGACTCCTCAAGAACTTACTGGGGTGAATGGGGTGCACAGACATCATGCCCTCTTTCCTACCATTCTAGTGATGGGCCCGCCTCTAGTACCAAGGTGGCGATGAAAGCACCCACCCCTTATATAAACCAGCTCATTTCCATGACCACGGGGCCATTATCTTCAGCCAGGCTGGTCAACTGAATACCGACTTACCAGAATCTCAATTTGAGCACGCCCGTATACCTACTAAGCAAGATTAGGAACCAACTAGAAATCCCTATCAGATCGACCTCAATCATGGCCGATCAATCTTTGCCAGGAGGAATTTTATACACAACTCCAGCTCCGTCCTCCGGCATGAATCACAAGGCCTTGCGCAAAGCTCGAAAGTCCGCGGGAAGGGTAGCTAAGGGCAGAGTGTGTGAAGCCAACGAGCAGGAAGCTTGCGCCCGAGAATCCCCATCTATCGATACGCGGCCGATCGAAGATACGGTGCAGTACGAGTGTTTTATCTGCGGAGATGACTTCATATTTTCCGAAGGTGTCGCTCACTGCACAGAACACTTCATGTGCAACAACTGCGTCGTCCACGCCTACAACGCTGCCCTCGCTGACACTGAGGCCTTTCCAGCCCGTTGCTGTACTCCACTTCCACGTCGTCTTGTAGAACACTTGCTGACCCCAGAGGTCCTCGAGGCCTACTCACTCAAGGCGCAAGAATACTACACACCACGCGCCATTCGCGTTTACTGTGCCAATGAAAGCTGTCGCTCTTTCATTCCGAGATCTCATGTGGATAATAGCCACGCTTTCTCCACAGTGGCACACTGCGGATGCGGGACTAACACCTGCGTCGGATGCCAGTATGAGTGGGAAGGTCAAGAGCACAGGTGTGTAGTGTCGGACGAGCCAGGGATGCGGCCGAAGTGGATGCCTGAGTACTCGAGCAGCTGTCGCGCAAAGTCATGTCCAAACTGCCGGGTATGGATGGAGCACAAAGAAGCTTGCAACCATATGACCTGTCATTACTGTCGTCATGAGTTCTGCTTTGTTTGCCTACTACCTTGGACCAACGAAGGCTTCCATCAGGATGAAGGTTGCCCGTCTTATGGAGATCCAGTCGAGGGACATGATGAACAGGGGTATGAGCTTGGTGCTCGCGGCCTGCATCGAGACAGTGGTTATAGTCGCGCAGGTCTCAATCGACTTGGCCAGCGACAGTTAAGCCACGCTATCACGCAGCACGATGCAGCTTCTGATGGCGATGGCTATAACGATCCTGACTTTGACGATCATGGCTACCATGATGAGTTGGATGATGACATAGACTATGGCGACGAACGGGGTTACGAAGATGATGAACTGGAGTACGACGAGGATGATGCAACAGACGAAGATACGTCTGATGATGGGATTGAGACCGATCCAGCAGATCCGGCGCAAGTGGTCCACGACCCCGAGGATGAAGCCGAGCAAGATGGTCAAACTGATCACGTTGACATCGAATCCGAGCTGAGCTGGATCGAGGGGCCTCAAGTTCATTCCATCGAAGATGGCGAAGTAGGCGAAGTAGACACAGTGCAGAGTGAGGCTGACGTAGCTGCTCCTGCAGATGAGGTTGTTTCAGTCGGGACAAAGATTGTAACTCCACCAGATCCAGCACCAGCACGCCCACGACCGTCACCACCGTCAGACCTGGTTCGTCAGCAGATTCGTCTCAACCGACGCGTCCCCATTCTGGCCCCGAGACCACACGACGCTAGTGTCATCTTCGACGGCGGTACTCCGAGCTTCCTGCAGCTCAACTGTATCCACTCGTGGCGACGCAAGATGCTCTATGCGACAGAGTATAGCTATTCGCGCTGCAAAGGATGTACATATCGTGCGAATAGTTGGACAAACTTCTGCTCTATCTGCGGGCTGGTCGCTTGCGATTGGTGCACACAAAGCTTCCGCTACCGGTTCTTGGCCGAGTGGGAGTGCGCGGCGAGTATGGTGGATGTCTTCATTTGGGCAGAGAAGGGCGTGGTACCGTTCACGGCTGAGCGTCGTCGAAAGGTGAAGAAGGTGGAGGACGAGATTTGGGCGGATTGCGACGAAGACACGCTGGGTCTCGCGAGACTAATCAAGGTATTCGATGCTCAGCTATCAGAGCTACAGCCTTTTCTATACTATGATTTTGGAATTAGTTCGTTGTTCGAAGAGCTGGAGTTGGAGATGCTGAAGGACTACTGGGCTGTTACGGAGGAGGATGTGGGTATACCTGGGCTCACCA
>JGI20283J15916_100113_pt1 | contig 41203 bp, 35 predicted proteins | sample Plalitdecfosmids_FD_15916 | JGI IMG/M metagenome (IMG submission 15916) | reverse complement strand
GCTTACCAAGAACCCATACACCAAGACCCCGCATCTGGCCCCAGCAACAGGCGAAAACCCGCGATCAATCTTCTTAACACCCTCTTTTATAGCCAAGGTAACAATCCTCGATCGCAACCCGCCATCCTCAACAACACCCTCCCAAATCCTCCCCATGACATAACATACACCTAGTCGGACCGAGAAGACCCTAGATGTTCCACCAATCCACCCCATCTCGCCAATCCAGTCACATCGGAATCTTAACCGAGACACTAGCTCAACAATTCGCTCGCTTGACCATGTTTGAATCCTTTAGCAAAGCAACCTCAGTTCCCTTTACGCAAATCGTGGGGTAGCACACCATCATTTTGATGTCGCGCGTGTGTTGAGATCCTAATGCTTCGCACGAGGCTGTTCGCCAAGTGTTGACGTCTGCACTTTGCAGCGAGGCGTTCGTGTTCCTGCGGCGTGTGTATGCAGTTGGGAAGGGTTTACTTGATTGGGATCGAGGATCGTCGTGGTCTGGGGCTGTTTCTCCGATGTTCTCCGGTCGTTGATTCTATGGTTGTAGAGTGCGATATTGTGATGCAACCTCGATGGTGATCATGCTTTGGCAGAAGCTCTGCGTATCCAGTAATTCAGATCCATCGGAACAGCAGTCGCAACCTCTTCGAACACAAGAACCGTTCGACAGTTTCAGGTCTGAATAGCTCTTTCGAAACGGCAGACACCACTCTCTTCATCTTCGCTATGGACAAGTCTATACGTACGCCTTCCTCGTACCCAACGGACGTTGGCATTCACGTCATGGGAAAATCTACAGCTCCATCATCGTCCTTCGCATTGCCTTCATCTGTCAACGAGAACATGTTTCACCGGAAGCATGGTATCGTGTGATGATACATCGTTCCTTCCGTTCCCAGCGACGAGCCCACATCCATCCCGCTTCCCCGTAAATGCTCCGGCTCGGCTCGCCGCTACCAAATACCTCGACTACAGCAATCGCAACGGCAAAGACCGATGTGCAATGGCATTCTCGCGATAAGCAGAGATCTCTTATGAACACGCACGGCTTGTCATATTGCACTGACAGCTTGAGACTGGACGATAACGACGAGATATGTGACGAAGCTGATGAGCCACTCAGTTATTCTACGCATGATTGATGGTCTGGCTAGCGAAGAAGGCAACAACGCTGATTGCCGGGTCATTATGCGGCCAGCTCCTGGAAGGCTTGACGTAGTTCATCGGTCCCTAGGTACGCTCGTCAAGAGACATGATGAGTGATATGACGATAGCGGTTTCTATCACACTCGGCGCAACGTCATCTACTGTCAGCATATCACCCACGCCAGTAAAAGGCTTATGCCGGTACATAGACCTAGTACCCTGACCGGGGAAGCGGCAGCCGTGCATGCATCACCATGGAGGCCCGCTTAGACACTCGCCCATTTAGGAAACTCACGATACCCCCATCTCACCGTCTCCCACGCCGTCGTGCGTTGTGGAAAGTCGCGCGACGATATATTATCCCCCTCCGTCTAGATCCGGCCATGCCCTTCACAAAGCGCAGATCACATGCAGAAGTCAACATGCATATTCCTCGCACCTGCCACCAACCCTCCCTTCGCAACCAGGAACGTGCATCTCCCACGACCACGCGTCCCGGAAAGTTCCTTTTTGTTCTCGTTGGAAAGCGCGTTAGACAGGACGCGGCGGGTGACGAACGATGACGACGATGGAAGTCGTCATGTTGGGGCGTGGGTGGTGCCGAGATGAGACCGTACCGTTTTTGTGCAGATCGTGGGTTCACAGGGGACCTTTTGTGACAAGGGGGCGAGCATCGTGTTTGGAGGGCTCCAGTTTGGTAGTAGTGGTTTGTAATGGGGTGTAGTAAAGTGATGTACTCAGTGAGCTGAGCGTGTAAGAGGATAGTGCACTCAACGTCACGCGAGTCTGCTTTTGAACGGTGGTTTTATTGTGATTTCTTTGACTTGTTGAGAAGGCGCTCTCACAAGTATGTTCCTGAATCTATGTACAATTGTGCATGAGTGGCCATATCATCTAATCTCATTTCCATCGTCTCACATATCTATCTAGCAGGTGGTGTTGCCAGTCTGGGTCAACAGGCCCAGGTTCCACGGCAGCGCATTGTAGCTCCCGGTCGCCTGGGGATCGATACCCTGGTACAAGAACCTCATACCACACGGCTTGATCGAGAGCGTCTGGTCAACCTGGGACCTAATCAACTCTCCATGGCTGATACTGTCCGACCACCTGTTCCCATTGGCAAACTCGACATTCGCCTCACCCATGAAGGGGTTCTGCTGGGTAGCGGCAAGCGGCTTCCACTCGTCGGCCTCGAGTGAGGAAGACGTCCAGGAACGGAAGTAACGTAGGCCACCAGGGGAATCTCCTTGACCGATGCACTCGACAAGTAGGAGGTAGGTGCTGTTGTCGACGCGGTACACGGTGGCTGCTTCGAAGAGGTCGTTCTTGTTGGGCTCTGAGAGGGTGATGACAGGCTCGCTCATTCCAGCGGGGAACTGGGCAACGGTCGTTTGGCTGCGGTAGAGGCGGCCGTTGTCATCGTGGGAGAAGAGATGGCAGTTGGCTTCGTCGCATACGACCCACATGTCGACCCAGTAACCTTGCTGAGGGGTGAGGAGGCCCTCTGCAATGAGAGCGGGGGTGCCGTTGGGGTAGAAGACTTCCGGAGCAGACCAGCCTGCAGGGTTGGAGATGTCTGGGTTGGTGCTGTATGCAGCATTGCCGTTCTGGTAGACAAGGTACCAGAGCTTTTGGGGAGCGAAGTAGACTTCGAAGTGTTAGCTGGGGACTCTTTCTATTCTCATCCTGGTATGTATGGATTTGGAAGAAGGCTTTACTTACAAACTTCAGGTGCAGCCCTGTAGCCGGTACCGATGGCGCTCTGGTCGAGATAGTAGAATGGCGCCTCTTGTGCCTTGTCGAAGTCGGTGAAGTTGAAGTACATCAGGTTGTAGCCCTCCTCCTTTGCTGTACTGGCAAAGACGTGGTAGACGCCCTCATACTCGATAATTGAGGGATCTTTAATACCAGCGAGGTTGCGACCATCGTTCTTGGGCCTGACTAGGATGTCGCTCGATGTCCAGCTGAAAGTGCTGGGAAGGCCTCCATTCTGCCTGGCAGCCAACGAACGGTGAGGGACTGTTCGAGCCAATGCTGTGGCTACGAGAGCAGCGCCGGCGAGGAGGATGGAACGCATTGTGGTGGTTGATGCTTGACAACGATGGCTTATCCATTCCTGCTGCGGACAACTCGCTCTCTTATAGTCGAGTTTTACCTGGTTCCACCAAGCCCGTCGTGTGGAGCCGAAAGCTGGGGAAAATGTTCATTGACCGGGGTTCGTAGAGAGTGCAATCTATCTGGGGTTAACGGCCATCTTGGTTTTCCCGTCTACCTTTCCTTAACCATTCGTTCGTGCCTGTTCGTGATGGGCACTAGCATCTGTTTTAGGCTGTTTGCCTAGTGCGTATATGTAAACGAGTTGATCGGCCATGTCTTTCTCGACCCGTACCGTCGATTCGTCATCTACACCCTGGAGCGCGCTCCGAGCGAAGCAATATGTGGTGGCAACGCTGTGTTTCTTTCACACTAAGAACATGGTGGCTGCGATCATCGAATCTCGCAGAGTCGCCTTTGAAATCTTGGGCCACCGGGTCGATCATGGCATCCGGAGAAAGATAGGTTTTCGGCGAAGGTCCGATCACGTGGCCATAGAGCCGCAGTTCATCCGGTGGTTAACGATAGCTTGTCGTCTTGTCGTCTTGATGCCAGATGGCAATAATTCCGCCTACCACAACGCAGCTTCGGCGACGAGCACAGGCAAAAATCGAGCTAAAGTCGTAAACGCCTCCTCGTGAGCGATGCGTTCGTGTAGGAACGACCGTGACCGGATCCAAGAAGCTTAGAGGCAGGAGGGGGCAACGCCATGCCTAATTCGTCTCACCATGTCGCGTCGCTTGCACGTGCATCTCCTTTTCGCGATAGCAATCCGAAATTCAGTACTCTTTGCTATGCCGACCATCCGACTTTCTAGTCCACCTGGGCAGTTATGAAGCCGTAATTACGTGCGACGATTTCCGACAGCAGTAACATCCAGCAGCGAGGAGTAACGCGGTGCCTATCGCGAATATCAAAGAAAAGCCGTAGCAAGAGCCCGTATGAAAGACTTTTGCGAATTCATATCTGAACACAAGATCACGACCGTCGTTACCATGTCCACCGAAACAGCTGCGTCGCAGAGCGCAAGCGCAGTCTCTAGTTACGACCGCGATGCTATAATAGCAAGCATCACCCGATACTACAAACTCCTTTCAAAGACAGTATCGATCAAACCGGCAGACATCGGATACGCTCGAAAAGGAGGGCGCTCCGACAAGAGCATTCCGCTTTCGAAGCTCCGTCGACTCGGTTTCAACGATCGAATGATCGACTTCATCCGCCACGTACCATTTTGTCACAGCAACGATAGGCCCGTCTTCCCAGCCACAACCACACTGAATTATTACCCGCATCTTTTTTACTATCCCGAGGAAGATTACAAGCTCGAAGATGCTCACATGACGGAAATGTGGCCGTACGAAGATTCAAGGATACCCGAGGGTATCATCCCACTGTCGGTTCCTCTGGAGGGAAGCTCTCTGGGAACGTGGTGGATGCTGGATACCAACAATGGTAAGTAACATCATGACGACAAAGATAAGACAATCGGCATCAGTCCTAATCTGCAGTTTCGCTTCATTTTTGACTCAACGTTTCATTTTAGGCGAATTGACTGCTAGTGGCCCGTACATTACGAGACCACCAGAGGAAGTCCCGGAAGACGAAGAATGGCGTTCGTCTCGACCCGTGCCTGCGGTCGCCTATTTCGACGGCTTGTGTCAAGATCTGATATCGCTCCAAATGATACCCTTGCCACACCCTTCTGATCACTGGATGATATGGGAAGCTCGAGATGACGAGATATACGCCTCCGATACCTTCATGTCGTGGGCAAAAGTCAGTTTACACGATTCTACTATACACTTCATCTCCCCCCACCTCCCCTCGCTTGTCGTATTCTCACCGAATGTCTACGAGACTGGATGGATTAACGCGACACCAGGAAGCTAGGGCTATCTATCGACAATGCCACTGGCCCGATTTGCGCTACTTCCAGCGCGCAAAGTGCCGAAGGCTTCTACTTGAGTTTTGGGCAAGATATGATGCACATCAAGAGGAGTTTTACAAGGAGAGGAAACGGCAACAGCAATTGGCGTCCGGAGAAGAGCCTGTAGAAAGAGCCCAGACGCCACCAGTTCCAAAACCAGAGAGCCCGCCCAGAAAAGCGCCGTGGGGGACAGAAAGTATTGAGGTACAGACAGATTCAAATGGGATGTTCGTTACTACTACATTCAAGATGTAAGACAGCGAAGAGGTCTTGCATCTCTAACTAGCACAGAGACTATAGTCCCGCAGACTGAGTCGGACGGCATGTTTGTGAATACAACGTTGAGGATGTAGCATTAGTTAGCGGTCATGTACCTCTACTAAGCAACGAGCGACCTCCGCCACCTTAGCCCGCCCTAGTGTAGGTGTCTAGCTAGCAAGACCTTCAAAATCCCATACCTATCAAACTTTCATCATGCGCTTCCCTGCGCGGGTATATATACGTAAAACTCCTCACAAAGCCCTCCCTCCCATCCTATCCAACCCCAAAATAAAAGAGAGAAACAAGACCAAAAACTAAAACCAACTTCACCCATCCACCTCAACTCTCCGCCTTCATACTCCCACAACAACTACAAGTCCACCACTCCCTCTCCATGAACGTCCCACAAACCAAACAATTCCAACCCAACCTCCCCCTCGCAGGTTCAAACGGCGTCGTCACCTCCCCTCCCCGCTTTGACCTCAGATCCGTTCTAGGGGGCGGCCGGGGCAAGTTGGGTATGGAGGAAGAAGAGGAGGAGGAAGAGGCGAAGCGCCGGTGTTCAGGAATGGGTTGGGGTGGTTGTTCGGTGGTGCAGATGGAGCAGGCGAGGTGGGCGAGGGGGTTGTCGAGGGTGCAGGTGGGGCAGGACCAGTGGTCTGGGGGAGGGATGTGTGGGGTTTGTTGGGGCTGGGATGGAGGGAGGGGTTGAGGTTGAGGAGGAGGGTCAGGTGTGGATGAGGGTAGGGATGTTGGAGGGAGACTCTTGTTTCGCCGTTGGTCCTCGCCGTGGGGATGGAAGTTTGATGGTGTTCGTGAGGAAGAAGAGGACTTTGGGTTCGAAGGCCGTGACGATGATTGGGTGATGAGTCGGGATATGGGTCTTTCTTGTGGTATCTGTGCCGTGCTGCGTATAGGCCGAGCTTTCTTTGACGGTTCATTCTCTGGATGTTCGGGCATGTAATAACCGCCCTTCCCGTTAGATTTCCAACCCGAGTCGCGTTCGTTATCAAGTTGGACACCGTTTTTATCAAAATACCCTCCTGGCTGTGTAGTGCCACTTCCTGGCGGACGAGGAGGTTGAGCAGGGTAGTTGTCGACGGACAACCCGTTCTCTGGATCCCAGGCTAGACCGCCGTTTCCTGTTGGCGCACCTAACCTCTGCATTTCCTCTTGGTACATGAGATCTTGCAGGGCTTGCGCGATGGCCCAGTCATTTGCGTCGTCTTGTTCTGCAGTCGTTCGGAATCCATTTTGGGCTTGTTGGTCGACCAATGTTCCAGCGTTTGCAGTCCCGCTCGCGCAGCCGTCGGTGATGCTGATTCTACGTGACGCTGCATCGGCAATGACCTTGCGCATATCGACGCCGCGTTGTACAGGGCGTGATCCGCCTAAGCGATGTCCTCCGTTACTGGGCTTAGATGCGGCGTGTCGCTTTTCAGCGGCCTTCCTGGCATTGCGGCGCATCTCATCAAGTGGGACTCGTTGGCCACCTAGTTTCTTGCCCTGTCCTAGGAAGCCTTCGCCAGTGTAGCCTTTCATGAGAAGGGTCTGGTGTTCGTCGCGGAGCTCATTCCAGAGGTTGTGGAAGTTGCCGTCGTGGGGGCCAAACACGATGTGGCAAAGTTCGTGTAGTAATGTGTCCATGATTTCTTCAAAGGGTAGGAATTGCCTGGCATCATAGTGATACCTCATGCGGACGAGGATCCTTTCTGTGCGATTTACATTGAGACCTTGATGAGTTAGTAAATTTTCCAGTCATGACCTTTGAAATTTTACCTAGTAGTCGAGCCGATTCGGGCAGAAATTCGCATAGTGTTCTGACTTTCCAGCCGCGCTTCCTCATAATCGGCTTCACCATGGAAGCTGCCTTGCGAAGCATGTGCAACGCCTCTTTCTCCCTAGGCAGATGCTTCAGATGCTCGTAGGCATCGAAATGCGCGTCGATCTCTTCCATGGTTGGGTTGTGTGAGAGGATACGTGCGCGTTACGTGGTAGATCAACTTGGTGTAGTTGAGTATTGCAGTAAATGACTCAGTGGATCGGATATACGCGCGGCCAATTTTGCACAGAAGATATAGGAACCTGGTGGCAGAGCCGTGAAGGAAAGTGAAAAGTAAAGAAAGATTGAAGAAAGAGGCGAAGGACGAGGCCAGCCACGTAAGCACTTCACGCGGCCTTTGCTGCTCGACGATGGCAAGGCCAGGTCGTTGATTAAACGACTTCACTCAGACAAAGTAATAACTCGCTGCTATTGTAAACAAGGTAAAGGGCGATCGTCTGCAGGGTCAGCAAGCGCGCATATCTTGTGGGAAGATCTGATGCTAATGTTAGACTTGACCGAGAGAGTGGCGCAACAGCTCAGAGGCCGGTTGTGCCTCTCACGTGCGACCGTGTGCGGATCCCGTTCCGCGAGTCAGTGCCTGACGTAGTGGACTGGCGGAGTCGTCACAGTCAGCCGTCAAAGACTTTGAACCTGGGAGCATCGCACGCTGTCAAGTCGTATGATTCACTAATATATCGCTCCTCTGTAAGACATGTCAAACGACGACCAGCAGATTCTGGGCGTGGTGAGTAAGACAACGGACTTTGACTCTGCGCCTCGCTGACGTGGGTGAAGCTCTCCGAGTACACGAAAGACGTCCGTAACTTCACGGGGTCGATATGGGACGCCACTGATGCGCATTTTGCGCATGTCGCCGGATACATTAAGAAGAGCCTCCCCGAAGGATGGCTGCCAGAACGCGCTCGACCGCGCCCGCCACCGCCGCCCCCGCATCCCATCACCGGTGCCTACCTGCATCGCCTGCAAGACTGGGTGTCGCGAAATCGGGCTCTGACGGCAGCCATCGTCGCCTTTATCGGCACTGGAAGTTTCCTAGTATGGAGAGAACAGAAGAAATACAACCGCAAGCGAAGAGTGCGGCGAGCGAGCAATGGGGCAAGAACGGAGGTCGTTGGTGAGTGCTTGAAGAAGGCGCGAAGCAGTGGCTCTGACTAACAACGACAGTTCTTGCCGGTCCACCCAACTCGCCCATCGTCCGATCGCTAGCCCTTGACCTCGAACGACGCGGCTTCATTGTATACATTGTGTGCTCGACCATGGACGAAGAGCAGCAGGTGCTTAGTGAGTCAAGAGCTGATGTGCGGCCGCTGCACTTGGATGTTGTGGACACGATGGGCACAAAACAGGCCATTCAGAACTTCAACGAGCTCCTTGTGAAACCGCACGTCGCTGTCCCGGGAACGAGCCCGCACAACCTCAATCTTAGCGGTGTCATACTGGTACCAGACCTCATCTACCCTACCGGGCCTGTAGAGACGGTGACCCCCGAGCTTTGGTCAGACGCGCTGAATGCCAAAGTGCTCAACACCATCGCAGTGACCCAAGCGCTGCTGCCGACAGTCTGTGAGTTCAAATCCAGGGTCCTAATGCTTACGCCCAGCATCATTGCGTCACTACGGCCGCCGTTCCATAGCGTAGAGACCGCGATCGTGAGCGCACTCGAGGGGTTCCTGGCATCACTCAGGGCGGAACTGGGAACCCTTGGCATTGAAGTTTTGCAATTTCATCTGGGGACTTTCGATCTCACAAACGTGGGTCCGAAACATCATCTCCAGACCAGAGGGCTTGGGAGCCCACACGCTTGGCCAGCAACTACCAGAGCGCTGTATGCCAACAACTTCGAAGCGCAGACGCGTGTTGCGCAGAACCGGGGGTTATTAAACCACAGCGGCTCAAGTCTTCGGGAATTGCACAACGGCGTATTCGATGCACTCACGCAGAAGCGGCCAAGGAAGGTATGGCGCGTCGGACGTGGTAGTGTGACATACGATCTGGTGGGCAATTGGGTACCGGCTGGGATTGTTGGGTGGATGATGGGGTTAAAACGTGTGTCCCTGGACACAGCGTCCGAGCCGAAGCTAGAGGATAGCGTGCAACTGCAGTCGTGGGAGAGGATCGATGCGATCGCCTAGACGATGGACCCCAGAACCTAGACAACAACTCGACGATGTGGAGAATCACTAAGATGATCACGATGCGCAACGTCATAGACGGACTGTGCCTGCGGGAGTGCGTGGCATCGGCGTGACCTGAAGATCGCGCCCGGCGCTGCAAGATCACGAGATTGAGATGGTGTATTGGCCCAAGGACGGGCACGCAGGGCGAGCGTAGTGGGCGATGGCATCACGTAAAAGACCCTGAGCCCCTTGCCGGCACGGGTCTCAGCGAATGTTCCCTGCATGGTTAGATTTGCAGGTACGCAGAGAATCCAGTCGACGAGCAGTATATAGTCACGGCGATATAGGCAGAAACAGCGCGCTCTTGACGTGAAGCGTTGCAGGAACAGTGGTTCGCAGGACGGGCAGCAGTTAAATGAGCAAAAGTCTGGAACATGTTCCGCTCCACAAGTGCCATGAGCAAATGAAGTGACGCGAAGCATGTGCCACCCTATTGACGGCCAGCGCCCGAAACGGAGGCAGGCCGAGAGGGGAATACGGATGGCGTGCGGATAGACTAGTGAAACGGCACTGGGGGAGGTATGTAATTGAGGCAGCTGGAGGCGATGGTGTACATGATAGCAAGTGGGTGAAGGAAATGAGAGTTTGGTAGCTGGGAGCATGGAGATGTGAAAAGCAATGGCATTGTCAGCGCGCGAGAGATGAGTGTGCATGCGTGCATCGAGTGGCTGCGTGTCAGGGCGACGGCGCGGTGGGTCAACGTCGTCGCGATGCAGGGCCGACTGGTGGTAGCGGACCCTATTGGCGAGCAGGGAGCATCCCCGGCCCACCTGAGGTTTCAGGAGGTGTAGGTTTAGCTATTCTTGCACGCGAGGCAGCATAGAACATCGCGACGCCCCAGACACTGCTCAGGGCCTGCAGTCCATCACTGATCTCTCGACGTTTGCTGTCGTATCCGCTCCTTCGCGCTGCTTTCATTCTTCATGGTGCCCATTGCATCCACGCCCTCCCAAAATACCCCCCATAGCACCCACCGCTCTTATCACGGCTGCTTTTCCCGCACGCGCTGCTCAGCCCCGTGTCTCCCGCATTCATCCCTCCAGGCGGCTTCGACGGCTTCTTTTGCCCGGTCGCGCGCATGACGGCCCAGCGTCATCAATCTTCCGCCGCACATTCCATGAACCACTAGCCCGCCTGCCACTTCCTTCACCATGGCAAACCGCACCCAACGCCCGGGCGGCCTCGACTTCCGCTCTCAGTCCTTCGACCCTCCCACCACCGCCAACTCGCTCACCTCCAACCACCTCGGCCTCGGAAACCTCGCCAGCGCCAGCATGAGCAATCTGTCCCTCGGCTCCGACCTGCCCAGCCCGCGCACCGGCGAAGCGCCGCCCGCCCTCTCCCCTCTGGACGCCCTCGCCCTCCAGGGCCGCCTGCTCGCGAAGCGCTTCGAGCAGCAGGACAAGACAGGCCGCCGCCTCAGTCGCCTCGCGCCCCTCACCATCCAGAATGAATTCGGCAACCGCGGCGGCTACTTCTCGTCGCTCTCCAACTCGACCGTCAACTCGCCCAACGAAGATGCAGGCCCCGTCCGCTCCCCGCGCCCCGAGGCCTCGCCCCGCCAGGAGATATCGTCGGACAAGCGACACCAGTCCTACTACCCGCAGTTTGGCATGGACGAACCCGAGCCCCAGTACGCCATTGGGCCGCTGCAGAGCCCCATGGCCACCATCGCTGAAGCCAGTCCTGCGACGCCTCCACAGAGCTACTTCGACATCCCCAGGTCGCGCTCCCCCGATTCGGTAGAGCCGCACATTGGACTGCGCGAGGCCACGCCCGTCAGTCCCCATCTCCCGGCTGCTCCTACCTCTCACATGTTCCTCAGCCCGCAGAGGAAGCGCTCTGGCGACTCGCAGCATTCCCAGCACTCGCAACAATCCCAGCCCCGCTCGGCACCGCGCTCCAACCTGCTCCCACCGCGCTCGTCCAGCTCCCTGCACTCGAACCGCTCGCCGAGCATCCGCTCCGCCGCTGGCACATACGACGATGTCGAGGACATGTCCCTCAGCGGGTCCTACGACTCTCTGCACCAAACGCGCAATCTTTCTCCCAGCTCCAGCCTGTCGAGAGCCCAGTCTCCCTTCACGCCTGCCACCGGTCCTACCATGATTCCCCGATCACCGTCAGCTGCGTCCAACTACTCGGTCGATGGCGGCAGTCTCCCGCGCCCTGCCTACAACTTCTCAAGACCCAATTTCTCACGCCCCACAAGCCGGCAGAGCGTGCGTCCGTCGTTGGACGTAAGGTCAGATGCCGGACCCTCGCGACAGCCGTCCGAGGAGAGCGTCAACATGAGGCCCTCCTTCGACGACCAGCTCCGCCGACAGGACTCTAACGATACCCCTACTACTCACTACGCCAACGAGCAGGTCCACACTCCCGTCAGCATGGTAAGCGAGGACTTCCGCCGGTCCGGCGAGTTCGGCAACAACCCAGCCCCGTCCTACACATACACCAGGTTCAACCTCCCTCGCGGCAGGGCCGTCGACCGCAAGTCTGTCGGCATTGAGGACTTTTTCAAACGCGAGATCAAATGGGACCAGCCTGGAGGCCAGCCTAACCAGACTCAGGCGCGACCTCCTTCACCCGAATCACCGCCTCGTTCTTTCGACCAAACACGCCAGCAACAGCCACAAGCCAGGCGGGATGCCTCCTTCGACCACGGCACCCCGTCCCTTACATCCAGCAACAGCACTATCCGCGCGCGGACAGCCGGGTCTGTTGGGGAAGTCACAGCGCAGCAGCACTGCGACATGGGGCTGGAGCTTCATGAAGCTGGTGAGCTACTCAAGTCTACCTATCATCTTCGTCTTGCAGCTCGCGCTGGTCTTCCAGAAGCCATGTTCTGGTACGGTCTCGCTTGCCGTCACGGCTGGGGCATGCGTGAGAACAAGTCCGAAGCATTGCAATGGCTACGCCGCGCCGTTGACTCCGGTCAGCTGGAAGTAGCCGACGATGAGGACCAATCGAAGCACGGGCAGCCGACCGACCTCACCAAGAAGAAGCGCCACCGCGCTCAATACGCTGTAGCTATCTACGAGCTTGGCAAATGCTACGGAAACGGCTGGGGTGCTCCTCAAGACAAGTCCCTCGCACTGCGATGCTACGAGATCGCTGGAAACTGGGGCGACGCCGATGCTCTCGTCGAAGCCGGCTACTGCTATGCCGAAGGCGTCGGCTGCAAGAAGAACATGAAAAAGGCAGCCAAGTTCTATCGCGCAGCCGAAGCCAAGGGCGTCAGCATGGTGGGCAACAGCTGGATCTACAAAGACAAATACATGGATGATGGATCCACCACCTCGGATGAGCGGTCCGTTCGTTCAGGTCGTTCCACCACCAAAGACCACTCCAAAGACAAGAAGGCCCGCGACAAAAGCAGGACTCGCACCATCTTCGGCCGCAAGAAGAGCGCGGCTGAACCTCTCCCTCCTATGGCTTGATCCCACCACCATCTCGCCTTGTACATGTGTCCACGAACCTTTCCTTTCACAATCTCTTCTCGCGCACGGCGTCTGGGTTTAAGCATATGCTTTGGAGGTCAAAACATTTTGCCTTTCGAATACCCCATCTTAACGAAATCACCTTTGCCCGGCGCATAGGCTTGGCCGCTCTTACTCTTTACTTTGGCCACCCCGCGCTTCAGCGACATTACCTGCTTTGGACAACCGCCTTTTTGATCGAATATCTTCGACATGTCGATGTACCACCTACCTTTCCTTTTTCGTCTCTCCGGGTTCGCTTTTCCATTCGTTTCCTTTGTTTATACCATTGTGCGTTTGTGCTTGGTGTGCCCATGGGCCGCCAATTTCCTTTCCTTTTCCTATATCTTGATTGGACTCTCGAAGAAGTTCATGTGTACGTAAAGTCTAATTTACCGGTACTGGTGTACCTGGGCTGGGCTAGGCTAGGGTTGGCAAAGAGGAAAGCCTCTCGTCTCTGATGTTGGAAGACAAGTGTCATTTCTCTCTATCTGGGTCACGGCTGCTTTTCCATTGTTTGGCCAAGAAAAAGGGATTCGGGATTACTAAAGGCTGTGAATAGGGTGGTTTTTCCTCTGTTGATATCCCCGAGCGTAGCTAGCTAGCAAGCAAAGTCTCTTCCTTCATACCTGATGATGGGTGTGTGGAAGGGAGGAAATTGAAAGTTGAAGATGTATAACTACGCTTGTATGTTTGATTGGTGATTGTATTTGTGACTTTGATGTTGATACAAGTCGATACAAGTGATGCTCTGCGAACATGCACAGCTTGGGCAGCAATCGGGCTGAAAGTCGTGCCTGCTCGTTTGACCGGCGCGACTTCCGTCATCGCATCCTCATCCGACGTTTCCTTCTCCTGGGTGGGTGGGGGAGGTGGAGGGGAGGCGGAGGGGAGGAGGTGGGGTGGTGGTGGAGGTTTCTTCTCTTTCCCTATTGTGTATGTGTGTAGGTATGCGGACGAGGCGAAGCTCTGAGGTGCGGCATCCACCCACAAGAATAGAGTGCGCCTTTGACTCAGACTGCGGTCTGGTCCTGATCCGGGCTGGTCATTGAGATTGTGCTTTGGTATACGGTATGATTGCGATGGCTTTCATGTTGTTCACAGGAGTGATGTCTGGTGCGTTACCGCTCCACTCATCAATCACGGCGACCAACAGGTAAACGCATGTTATTCCCCCTTCTACTCTGATATTGAGTGCATACGGAATATGCCAGACATAGCAGCAACGTCTGTGTTCAAGATGGCATACGCATGTCTATCCGCATCAGCCAAGGACACAGGCTCCGCAGCGAACGAGAGAGCACGTACTCGGAATGATGGTGTTTGCACGTGGATCCAAGCTACGTTGTTCATGATTTTGCGTGGCAGCCCGATAAAAGTGAAGGTAGAGTGTTTGTGGAGCGGGTGGGTGCCGATGCCGCATCTCGGCGTTGCCGACTAGTAAGTACTTGATAAGTTCTTTCACCAAAGACATTTTGCACATCAAGCCTTGCCTTCGTCTTCAAGAATTTCATCCCAAGGTAATGTGAGGGTTCTGCACGTGGTCTTTCGCGGTCTGGGCGCGATCGATTGGCTCTCTTCGAGCTTCTGCCTCCACTTCACATCTTCTTGGTCACTGTGACAACCAGCTCTCGCTTTACACCCCATGCACACAGCTTAGCGACCCGTCTACTAATTCCAGACGATCTCTTATTTCTCTGCAATCTTCCGGCCCTCTCGTCAATGTCAATCCCACCATGCCTTCACTAAAGGACCTCAATTGCGCCATCGAGCTATCCGGGAGTCAACAAGCATTGCGAGAGTTTGGCACCATATACGGCGACGGCTTCGTAGAAACTTTCGTCCCCGTACCCAGCAAGCCACATCCTTTCTCCATCCACCTCACTTCCAACAAGTTCATCGCTCCGGGCGTCGCCATCTTCGTCTACGTCGACGGCGTCTACCAGTGCAACCGCAATAGGCAGGACTTGAAGCTACGGAAGCCTTCCGATAGTCGCTCTCTCGTCGACTTCCGTGTAAGGCAGAAAGAGGAGAGGCAAAAGGATGGGTCGATGATTGCGAGGGAGTGGGCTTTTGATAAGCTCAACATTGGTAGGTGTTGCGAGGACTTCATAGAACCGCGGGCTGCTAACTGTTCACAGCTTCAGCGGACGATGCACCGAATATTTGTTCGCCAAACATTCTCGATAACATAGGCTGCATCGAAGTCGTCGTTCTACGATGCGCCGGTACGCGCAATGCCAAATCTGCCTTAGCGATGAACTTTGATGGAGCAGGAGACTTCCTCAATCACCGGTTCGGCATAGACGATAGCTCATCGCCATCTAACGAGAGGTCCATGTACGATGACAGAGGACCATTCTTCAACAGCTTCGGCAATGGTCACGGTCCACCGCCGCCGGTGCCTTCTTATCGCTCGCCATATGCCGAAACGGTACGTAGCCCGCAAGGCTCGACATCGAGAACTCATCGCACTACATACGGAGCTCAGGAGCTCTTCCCTCCGGCGGCTATCGTAAACCACTCGGGGCCACATTCCAGATACTCAGAGCCTATCAGTCCGGGGGCGCGGCGCACCAACGACCTTCCTCCGTCAGGTTTTCAGTATGGCAGCGGTCCTATCCCACGCGATGGAGAGCCATATAACACACATCATTCTCATATCGGAGCGGTGCAACCTTCTGTTGTGGATCCAATGTGGTTGAACAATCTTCTTTCGACAGCAGTGAAGCAAGGAGTGGAAGAGTCAAGACGGATGGACACCCAGTCAGAAGGGCAGGCGAGGATCAAGGAAACACATTCAGATGCAAAGTCTGCAACTCAGCCACCAGGAGCATGGCCCGAATCTCCATTCGATGCTCCAACACAACCACATCAACACATAGAGCAGCCGGCTTCCTCCTCGCGCGATCACCAGAGCGAACACGGTTCAAACTGGGCCAAGTCACAGCCTGGCTGGGGCGAACGACCTCCTCGAAGTAGAGCAGGGACCCATGTTACCTGGAACGCTGAGCCTGCTTTCGAGACTGACACCTCCATTGTTGGTGGATGGGACGCGCGGGAAGACACCCCGTCCGACGCCTGGGACACTGGGGATACTTGGCCGACCGACAAGGCAGCTGAATGGGACGCCTTCAGCCAACAGGGAAAACTCTTGGTGACTAATCCTCCTAGTCACTATCATCTGAGGTCTAGCTCCCCAGTTACTCTTCCCAACTACGACCGACGGCGCTCGAAGCACGAAACGAAACGAAGCTCGCGCTCTAAATCGCGATCAAGACATTCGCATCGAGATCGTGAAATCTTTTCTTCAGAAGACGACAACGGGAGTTGGGATCGTCTCGAACGGCCTTCAGACTCTGTGGTCTCGCTGAGTAGCTCCGACGCTACTCTCCAGCCATCGCGTTCTCACAGTAGGATACAGCCCTCACGACAGAGGTCGAAGAGTCGTTCCCGACGTGCAAAGTCGGTACAGCACGATCATGAGCGAAAGCCATCGAAGCATTCACATCGTCATGCATCTTCGAGGCCTGCGGATGAAGTTCTAGCCGCTGGGCCTGCGCCATCGGTCATCACGCGAATGACACCGACAGTGATGAACGCTCCTCCTTCTGTTCCCCCGGAACAAGTACGATCACGGCAGCCTAGTGCCTACGCTGGCCCGCCTGCCCCGGTAATGGCTACTCCAGGATGGGGACCCGCTGTGCACGAGACGATGAGGAAGCCTAGTAATATTCCGAGTAACATATTCCCCGCTCCATATGCACCATCGATGAAGGACTTCGTTCAGAGTACAGCGGGTGAGAAAGTAGGAGGTGGGCAATCACCTTCGGCTGTGTCTTGGGGTAGCGGTAAGAAAGATCACACTGTCAAACCTTCTTGGGTCACAGAGACCGAGAAGAACGCCGGCTGGGGTAAGAACAGTAACAGCGGGTGGCAAGAGAACAACACCAAAGAGAACGACAAGAAGGGTTGGTACTCAACCGATGATGATCAGGCCGGAGGCTGGAACGAGGCCGATGGCAACAAGAAGACCCAAGCTGATGATGGCGGCTGGAACACGAAACAGACCGGTTGGGATAACCCCCCATCATCTCCAAAACAAGAGCGAGAGGACAAGATGAACGACTGGGCTGGTCTCAAATCCGCCTTGACATCCACTTTCGCCAACCCACCAGTACCAGCACCAGCACCAGCACCAGAAGCCCCCTGTAACCAAACATGGAATTTCCCCGCCGACAACGCCGTACAGCCCGCTGTTCAACAGCCAACGCCTACACCCTTCGCCTCCGCTCCAGCACCGCCAGCCCCAGCACCGGAGAAGGGCAGATCGTTTACCCAACGCATGAGCAACAAAACCCTCTCTCGATACCGTCCCAACCATAACTTCCCATCCCGCATCGTTCCCAAACCCGCCCCAAAGTTCACGGCTCAACCGCATTGGCAGTTCCCTCCTCCTCCGTCTACCTCTACACCTAAGAACGTGCTGCACGCCGACAACCCGAACGATACATACATCGCACCAGCCGAACCGCGCCTCACCATCAGCAAAGCCACGTCAAGCAAAAGCGGTATCGAACACGCCGTCCGCGGAGGTAAAGCAACGGAGTACGGTCATGTTGTCGGTCGACCTGAGTATCTTGACAGATTGGAGAAGCCGTATGCGGTGTTTCGGTTCAAGTATCGGAGTGAGGGGGTACTGAAGGAACTGGGTGTACTTGGGGAGGGGGATATGGACGTTACTAGAGATGGGGAGAAGGAGAAAGCAGAGAAGTTGAAGAGTGTGCCGCAGGAGGAGCTCATTGCGAAGATGTTGGCTTTGGAGAGGAAGTTGAAGGGTAAAGAGGATGGGGAGGGTACTACTGGTAGTGGAAAGGAGAGGAAACACAGTAAGAAGAGCATCGACAAGGAGAAGCAGAAGTCGAAACAGAGGCGGTCGAGTGAGAAAACGGAGGTGCATGGTGATGGCCGGGTGAAGGACTTCACGGAGCAGTGGGTTGAGCGGCATTCGAGAGATCCGAGTATAAAGGCGAAGAGTGCGGCTGTTAAGGAAGTAGGCTGGGAGGGGGATAATCAGAGGAAAGGGAAGGAAGCGGTGGGAACGTGGGGACAGGATGCGAATGAGGGATGGGGAGATGGAAATGCGACGTGGTAGAATCGATGCTGGCTAGCTAGTCAGTGTTCGGATCGACAACAGAAGCATTGGATGTGTAGGTGTATTTTGTACGTATAGACATCGATGTAGATAGACAAGACAACATCGTTGTCAGCTCTAGCTACTACCCCTCTCTCCCCACGATCAAAACTTAGCGAGTTCATCCTCACTCCCCTCTCCATCAACATCCACCCATCTCCGTTTCCTCACTTCTAACCCCCCTAGACTCCTTTTCTTTGCCGTACTATCCTTCGCCGGCGTACCCTTCCTTGTCCATTCCCTCTTTATCCGTTTGTGGAATGCTTTCCGATCGGCTTTCGATGTGGATTTGCTGCCTTTGTCGCTACTGCCGTCGGCATTGCGGATCTTGGGTGTTTGGTATGTGGTGAAGGGGACAGCGGTTCGTGGGGTGGCTGGTTCGTGGGCACGGTTCAAGGATGGAGTTGTTGGGTTAGGTGGTGAGGGGAGAAGTTCGTCTTCGGTGGTGGTGCCGATGAGGTCGAGGGATGGGCTTTTTCGGTTGGAGGTGACATGCGTGTTTTGCTCCTTTAATGTTTGGACTGCATCGGGCTTAGCAATTCCCGGGGATTTGTTTTCGATGTTGTGAGGGGATGGCAGGACAAGGTCAGTCTGCAAATCGGGTATTACTTCGGCGAGTGGTGTTGCATGCTTTCGTGTTCGAAGTGTGGTTGGTGAGGAGAAGGCTGGCTCAACTTTGATTGCTATGCAAGAAGATTCCCTGACGGGTGTTGCGATGGTGTCGTGCGTTGGTAATTCTGCAAGCAAGTCATTTTGTAGAATGTCTTCATCGACCAGATCTCTCGTCTCGATGGACGGTAGTATCACATCTTCCGATACATCTACAATGGTGTCGTCGTCGTCGTGGTTCATCGGGAGTTGATCCTCGTCGGAATCATCGCCAGCAAGAGATAACAGATCACGATCATCGTCGTTGAAATGCGTGCTTGACGATCGCAGATTCTGAACACCATCTTCTGTCGACCGGACGACAAGGCTCTGATGATAGTCTTCATGCTCGGATGAACTTGGTGTCGGTAGATGGTGCGGCGGCTTCGATACGGCGGGATTTTGTTCCTTAGAGACCTGATCTTCCCCGACAACGCGATCACTTGTAGGAGCTGCAGCAGGCTCCAGCAGGTGTAGATTCTGGTTCTTGATCACATTCCAGCGATTATGAAATGCGCTCATTGGCCACTCCTTCCACTTCTGTTGACCATCTTTGATGACGGCCCACGACACACCGTCTATTGCCTTGCGCATGCTTATGTAGACATCGTCTTCGTGAGTGAAGCTGTATATCCTTGCAGTCCTGGGAATGCGCCTTTGGATCTCAACACGTGGACTGGTTCGACGGGGTCTCGTCGGTGAGCTTTCATCCGGTCTTGTACGAATTGAGGCGCAGGGTTTTCCATCAGGCACATCCCTTAAGATAGTGTGTGAGTGTTGTGGGCCCGTCTCTTTCGCTGTTGGTGCTGTTGTATAACTTGGGAGAGGGCTCGACTGGGCGACTGGACATTGGCGCGGCTGTGCAGAAAGAGGCGGGAAGAACCATTTCGGGTCTGTTGCAGGCGCGACTTTGTCATCTGTTGTTATCGGAGTAATCGGCAGAGGGGCAGCGTTTGCGAAGGGTATTGAGGCGTTTGGCAGTACAAGACCGGCTACGGCTTGATTGACAGCTTGGTGAATTGTCTGCAGTAGACTGGCATGAAAAGCGCTTTGTGCTTGCTGTCCCGCAGGTGTTTGTGGAAACTGAAGATGTCGTAGGAGGTCTGCTGTGGGGTTCGGAGGATTGGGCGTTTGCGGGACACCGGATTGCGGTATAGATGTTGCTGGCAAGTCGTGTTGAGGTATTGCAGGCTGTGGCGCATTGGTCTCGGTGGCTGCGGTCTGTTGTTTGCTCGTGTCTTGCTCGGGCGATCCAGCAGCCTTCGGCTTGACCAGCTGCGGGGGTGCCAGTTCGTCTGCCGAATCTTCCCCCTCTCCCTTCTCTTCGTCATCTCCATCGTCCTCCGACTGGCTTCCATCTCCCATGACGATAGATTCCAGTAACGTCTTTTCTTTGCCATTGACCCGACGCTTCAGTCTCCGCAGATGGCCTCTATCCACAACCACCCTGTTTGTGTTGAAATCGATTTCGTCGCTTTGCGATGGATTCATGTTTCCAAATTTCTCAAATATAGACTCAAATCTGCTTTTGAGCTTCTGTTGTTGTTTCTGTTTGGCCTTGATGTATTCGGCATTGTCTTCGTCGACCTCGACTGAGTGCAGTAGGCGCATGCGCTTTGCCGGCGGTTCCATGGCGCGTGATGCCGCGCACTTTAGCAGCGAGCATGTGTCTCAAACAGCGTGAGGGCGGTGTAGAATAGGGGTCGGTGTGTGGGTGGTGGGCGTTTGCGTGTAAGACAGTTTGTGATTGCGATGCTGTGATTGACGCGAACAGCGAGACGCGACGCGGTTTCCTCGGCAGGCACCCGACACCTAGCGGCAGCCCCACCCGCATGCAGGTGATCGCCAGTGAACCGCAACCGTCATTCCGTCAGCGCCTTGGAACAGACGACCTCTCTTCAAGCATGAAGAACAACAGCTCATGACAACATGGCCGTCGACAAGAAACAGACAGCCTTGGCCTGTCAGAAATGCCGGACGCCCATAGACATCGACGCCTCCATCGACCAGCTCAATCCGGCCGCCTTCAAGCTGTTGACTGGTACATGTCTACTCTATAGGCTACCACGCATTATATTAACATGTTTTAGACTCGACAGTATCAGGCCAGCAGCCGGCGCCGCGAATATCCCCCAACCGCCAGTCGCGCCCTCCGAACCCGCCGGAACACCTCAAGACATATCAAGATGCCGCCAAAGACGCCCGGAACCCTACCTTCAAGCGCAACATCCAAGGCGCACCGCCTTCGGGAACCTCGAATGGCCCCCAGAACCCCGCCATGTCCTTCATCGACGTACACATGTCCGAGTCGATGATAGACCCACCCTCTTCAGCCGTCCGTAGCCCAGATCGGAAATCACAAGCAGGCGAGACGAAGCCGAATGCGAATGACAAGACACGACGGAAGAGCTTCTCAAATGGACTGGGCATACAGGGAGGCGCAAGTCTGGCCGATACACTGGAAACAACAAACCGCATGTTCGAGATACTATCAGCACGCTCCGACGTCGACCACCCCATCTGCGTAGAGTGCACCGAACTCCTCATCGAAGGCCTACAGAAGCGCCTAGGCGTAGCGACCCGCGAACGCGACGCATACGTCGACTACCTGCGCCGCGCCAACACCGACGTGCCCAGCGCCGAAGAAGTCAAAGCCGCCGAAGCCGCCCTCAAAGCAGCCAAGAAAGCCGAAACCACCGCCATCACGCAGCTCGAGAACCTCGAAGCCGAAAAGGCCGAACTAGACGCCCAGCTCGCCGCCCTAGAAGTCGAGAGCCGGATCCTCGACCAAGAAGAAAGCGAGTTCTGGAAGAGCAGAAACGCCTTCAACACCACCTTGACCACGATCCAAAACGACCGCGACGCTCTAGCCACGCGATACGCACACGATGCGCAGATCTTGAACCAGCTACAAAGGAGAAGTGTATACAACGACACCTTCAACATAACCCACGACAACCACTTCGCCACCATCAACGGCCTCCGCCTCGGCCGCCTACCAAACCCGTACGTCGACTGGCCCGAAATCAACGCTGCATGGGGCCAAACCTGTCTCCTCCTCGCCACACTAGCCGACCGACTAAACTACAAGTTCGACGGCTACGAACTCTGCCCCATGGGCTCTACATCCACCATCACGCGTATCGAAACGAAAGGCGGCGCTGGAAACACAGTGTCTGAATCAACACGCCAACCCCAATCTACAACCGCCAACTCACCCCAAGTAACAAGACAAAAACTCGAACTCTACTCCTCCGGCGACTTCCCCATAAACTTTGGCTTTCTACATAGAAAGTTCGATACGGCGATGGTTGCGTTTCTGGAATGTCTACGGCAATTGGGCGAGTTTGTGGAGAACTCTGCTGCTGCGCCGTCGCACGTTGCAGGTGGTGGTGGTGTTGGTGCTGGAATAGCGGCACCTGGAGGCGGACCGCCAGGCGGCGTCAAGATGCCGTATGAGATACAGAAAGATCGCATTCATGATCAGAGTATCAAGTTGGCGTTGAACAAAGACGAGGGATGGACGAAGGCGTGCAAGTATACATTGACGTGTTGTAAGTATTTGCTTGCGCATGCGAATAACGTGGAGAGTCTGGGGGCGAGGCGGCGGTAGGGGAGTAGAGTTTGAGTTAGGGGAATGTGTGGTTTGCTTGTTTGATTAGATACCCCATTGATCTTTTTTTGTGTTTATTAGACTGGGCATACTCTTTCTGTTATGGTAATGAATGTTCATGACGGGTCACCACGAGTTGGTATATTGATATGATAGTCTTGCATCTCTACCCATCTCCTTGAATGCTACTGACTGGGTGCTTTGCATGAAGCGCCCTCAACATCCGATCTCCTTATCTCACGTTGCATTATGGGAAGCCATGCACTGCACAAACGTACCCAGGAATACATGCACACGGCGCATTCCTATCTCATGTGATACAGCGCCAATAACGGGAACATGATGAGGCTCTTTCGTGTCCCCAACGTCCGATATCCCTATCTCGTGTTACACCTACCTGGGATGAGGATACTACATCACGGATGCTAGCCCTACTTCAGAAATATACGAGGTTGTGCAGACATCCCGTGCAATAGTAGATTTGAGCTACATTTGATCTCATAGCTGCGAGATAAGGATTGGAAGCTTGTTCGAGACTAGCATTTGGCTTGAAGGTCTATAGGCGATAGTAGGGTCGCAGTTCCGTGTTGCTGTACCCTCAAGCTTACTCTGATGAAGCCTTGCGTACATGGGCGTGTCTTGCGAGAGGTAGCACTGAGAGACATCTCCCGTTGTTCAAGATAGGAGACGGCGAGCTTAGAGGTCCAGCATGATGCCAGCAGGGAGTTTGACGGCCGTTTAGAAGATTAGAAACACCCGTTGTGTGCTCAGTCATGTTGCTGTCAACCAGAACAAGAACGGCAACTTACTGCTTTGATCGTCAGAACGTCGTGTGATGCTGTCGATGCGCTGCCACCGCACCGACCGGGAAGCACGGACACCAAGACCAACTCAGCATCCGGGAGGCACCGACGTGGCAACATGAAGCACCTCTTGAATCAGGGGCGAAAAAGGAAGGTCACGATACTTGCTCGGTGGTGTTGCGGCTCCTAGCGCTGGGTAGGACCATGTCAGCTGGGTCGTACAGCCCCGTGACTACCTAGGTATCGGTGGCGCACGTCCAGCCGGACGAACAACGAAGCCGGCAGCCATGGGCGAGCAGGCTCGCAGCGGCATAACAGGCAAAGCCGATGCTCTAGTGGAAACGGAATGCCTATCCCGAAGCCTAGCTTGCCGGTGTGATCGTCTCTGAGCTAGATGAGCGTCGTGGAAGCGAGCTGGCCAGGGGTTTTGAGATCTTTGCGGGGTAGCGTATTTCCTTAGCTCATAGAAACCGAGAAAGGAAATTAGGGGTAAGAAGATGGACACTGGGGTGCTGTGGAGAGGCACAGTCGATATAGTGAACGGTCTGTCGTGCTCGTTTGCGCAAACACCCGTCGAATATGCCGTCAGCGATTGCATCATTCTAATCAATGTCACCATCTCGTACCCTGATTACTTCCGCTGTTTGGGGATCGCTGTGTAGTGTGCTCGGCTCAAGTGGTGAGCTAGAGTAGTTCCCGTAACGGTATCGATTCTTGGTTGTGGAGAAGTCGCATAGCGGGGAAGTTTCGAAGACGTAAGATATTACCAAATAAGCCCAGATGGACACGATGGTGAGAGGCCTAAGCTCCAACTCATGCAACAGACCGGAAAATACGTGTCACCAGGAGGATGAGCCCATGCAGGAGGAGAATTTGCACGATCCACTTGGATGTGAAGGTCATGACATGAGTTGTGCGTATGGCATAGCGTGCGACGTGCCTTGCATGGAGGGCAAGAAAATCCAGCACGTTCTGGATTCGTGGTTTCAATCGAAATGGGTGTTGCAGGGCTGGTCGCGTATGTGCTGTGCTGCATAGGACGTTGGCTAAGACGCTGGCAGTTTGACGACAGAAGGTGCGAGACATGACATAGATGGCGACACCCGCAGCCGCAGCCGTAAACGCCTGGAGAAGCGGAGATGTTGAAAGTGCCCGGTGCGTCGGATGTAATATGGCACAGCAAGCCACACGCTCGAGATGTCGTGAGAAGAGGCGTGAGTACGGCATCACGACCAGGCGACGCGACGCGACAGCATGGAAGCAACGGAGGTTGGACCCAGCAGAGAGGCGCCATGCAGGCACGGGGATGATGAAAGATGGTCGGAGGGTCTCGTCAGAGATTTCCATGTGTCATTGGTGGTCAGGTGGCCTGCGGATTGAATTTCCTGGGGGTAATCGAAACGCCAGCCACGAGCCACGTGAAGCCAATTTTCTGCTTTGCTTCGCCGCCCCAGCAAACCCGAGCCCGCCAAGCCACCGTGACGTAAAGAGAACCTAACCTCACAACCACTTTCCATCGCAAAACTATACGCGTGCGACGTGCTGCTTACTGCCCTATTGGCTCGGTTGGGCTGTGAAGTGATCCTTCTAGCTCAGAGCCATGTCGGCCCAGCGTCCGAGTCGTTGGCGCTTGTGCATGGACCTGGGGAAGACACAAGACGTCTGACTAACAATGAACCACAGTGCTCTTTGTCCAAATAAATCTCTGCGGTAGGTGCTGCCTGACTATAAGAGTCCCAGAGTGCCTTCACTCTTGGAAAACTGCCTAACCTGTCACCAATACATAAACCCACGGATTCCTCACCTGCTCTCACACCACCAGACAACGAGTCACCCTACCGTCACCACCGTCAATCATTCAATGCACATCAACGACTTCCCCTACGAAGTACTCACCCAGATCCTTGAGGAGGTCACCAAGGCCAATATACGTGATGGCCCCACGTATACATTTGGTCTCCAGCAGGCGCCACTGCCTCTCGAGAGGGCCAAGCTCCAGCGCTACGTGAGAGGCCCGGTCCCGCCAGAGCTCCTCAAGTGGGACGCAACTGCCACTCTACGATCGGTCTGCTGGAAGTGGCACGAGTGGGCGCTGGAGCACTCCATCAAGGACGTCTACATCCGTCGCTGGAAGGGCGGAGAGGTAAGCAGATCGACACACCTGACAATGAGGACGATGCTAACTTTGCATAGCGATGGGCCGAACTTTCCAACAGGCGAGAGAGCTACCCGTTGTACGAGCTCATTGACCGTCCAACTGGCACAGCTGTCTACCGCGACCCCTTCGCCTCTCTCAAGCGGACTGTGAGCATCTGCAACGACTACCCACAGGTGGCTGCCAAGATCAAGCGCATGTGGGTGCACGGCTTCTACACCGCCGAGACTGACCGTCTGGTATTCCAGTCGCTCAAGAACTGCACCAACATCACATCGCTCTCTCTTCCATGGACCACCATCCGTCACGTGGACGCCAATGCATGGCGGACTGTGCTCACCGGCACCGGCAAGCCCCTCCAGTCGCTGGAACTTCAATGTGTCGACCCGACTTCGCAGCAAGCAACAGACAAGGATAACATCGTTGATTTGGAGCCACTGCAGTCGGTAAACTTCAGCCAGCTGCGGCGGCTGAAGATCTTTGGCGACACTAGCTTCATGCCCATCACCGACGATGATCTTTTCGCCATCGCCCGCACGGCCACTCAGCTGGAGGAGTTCCACTTGACCTGCAACTCCTCCATCACCATCGATGGTGTCATGGCCATTGTCAAGGCATCTCGGAAGACGCTCCGGGTCCTCGAGCACAGCCCGCGGTCACAGGATGGCTTCTGGCACCCACATCCCGGATCTCCGAGCGACTGCGAGCACCTCTGTGACACGTTCCGGAACTGCCCAAAGCTTGAGACTCTGTCCATCTCTCTTCCTTCCGTGTGCTCCCATCTCTTTTCCAACGACAATGCGAAGTTCGCAGGTGACCTGCAGGTACGTGCTCTGCACTTGTGTGAGCACGAGGACGGTCGCTCCACCCACGAAGCTACCGACGCCCTGCAGAAGCTTCTTGAGCAAGCCCGTCGCTTCATCCGCCTCCGTGCGCAGAGTGCTATTCCTCGCGAACTGTACGTCGAGCTGTTCTTCGCCGAGTGCATCTTCGAGCCCGGCTTCCAGTCCGTCCATGGCGACTTTTCGCTGGCGCAGGTCTCGTCAGACGGGCACTGGCCACAGAACGTCGATTTCAGCGGCAAGGGACCCTACGGCAGCACCGGCCTCTACGGAAAAGAGGAGGAGGCGCAGTTCCAGCGCATCGACGAAGCCGAATTTCTAGCCGGCGTCCGTAGGAGGCTCCTCTCCATCCAAACCTGATTGTGGATAAAACCACTGATAACGGCCGAATTCACTTCAACTGTAAACTTTTCATTGCGAACCTATACTTACGAAATTACGACCACATGCATGAGCGACAGGCCTGGAGCCAAAGAGATACCAGGCTGGAGCAGCCACATTGTATTCATGCATTTGGGAAATTCATAACGAGAACATGGCCATGTTCCGAAAAAGCGAATACTGCGTATTGATTACTTGGGAAGGCGGGGTGTCTATTGCTTTTTTTTTCATCTTGCAGTTTGTTAGCATTTTAGCGTTCAACCTTCATATCAGTATAATGAATCAAGCTTCACACTCATCTAGCAACCGTCTCATCGCTCGCTCATCTGTGCAATGGTCTTCGCGCATGTTCGACAAAGGAAACTTGCTTCCACCCCCGATCACGAGAATAGCAACACACGATTGATGAGAAACTTCGCGAAAGCTCCAATTTTGCCAACGGGTTCCACACCTTGGCGATCAAAGACCAGCACCCCGCACCTGCAGTCCACGCACCCACACCCTCCCAAAGCAGACAAGCCCAGGTACAGCTTTCCGCACTTTTTGCTTACACACCGCATGGTCATCCGTTATGTACGCCGGAAGCCAACCTCTTTCTCTATCCGAGCGATGGAGCTTACCAACCTAGAGTAAGGTCTCAGTCCCGTACACGCCGAACACCGACCGATTGTCTGCTGAGTAAAAGGCACGGGAGCGCGGAAGATGTCCGCCCCAGCAGAAAAGTTACTTGCCGGGCCCGGGATGGTGGGTTCCTTTGCCAATTGACTCGCGATGCAGCAGGTTAGCCGGAGGAATTTTTACCAACAACGTACCTTTCCCCAAAGCACGAGAAAAAAAAACATTGACAATCTCTTACCAAAGGCTCATGTAATCATCGGATACGCCTATGACGCTACTGCACCGGGTATATATGTGGGGCGCTAACCGTCGGGCTTTACTTCGATGGGCATAGTGAGGAGCGCTATGAGGGGCAGAATGGCGCAAAGCAGTTGTTTACAGGACAGCTAGGTAGCTAAGCTCGCTCGGTGCGATTGGGCCGGTGGATGATGTAGTAGCCATGGCATGATGTATTGCGAGACAGACACAGTCTATGGGGATCGAAGACCGTTGACAAGGGGTCTGGGTTATCTCATGCACCATGCACATGCCAGCCCCCGGTGGTGCTGGTGCTGCTGGTGGGTATAAGTAGAAGGTGCGTACCCCACCCCGAAAGCTCTCTTCTCTTTACTTCTTCACTACATACTCATCTCTCTCGAATCGTTCGTACTCTACTCGTTCTTTGTGATACCCCCCCGGAAGTTATTCAAGATGGCTCCCAAGATCGCGATCGTTTACTACTCCATGTACGGCCACATCAAGAAGATGGTATGTTGCGATTGTGTTGAGATGAGGGGCTGTTGTTGGTTACGAAACGGCTCCCCACTCCATTGATTCCTGGTGATTGAGAGCTTCTGCTAACAGAGATGAATAGGCCGATGCTGAGTTGGAGGGTATCAAGGAGGCTGGTGGTGACGCCAAGCTCTTCCAGTATGTATTCCCTTCTCCATATCTCTAGAACCGCACTCTCCTTGTTCGCAATTGCATTTGCAAATGCCACATCACCATCGTCCATCTCCCTCAAGACCACCAACTAACCCACCCGCAGAGTCGCCGAGACCCTCCCCCAGGACGTCCTCGACAAGATGTACGCACCCCCCAAGGACGCCTCGATCCCCACCCTCGACGACCCCGCCGTCCTCGAAGAATTCGACGGAATCCTCTTCGGCATCCCCACCCGCTACGGCAACTTCCCCGCACAATTCAAGACCTTCTGGGACAAGACGGGCAAGCAATGGCAACAAGGCTCTTTCTGGGGTAAATACGCCGGTGTCTTCGTGTCAACCGGTACCCTCGGTGGCGGCCAGGAGACCACTGCCATCACCAGCATGAGCACGCTTGTGCACCACGGTTTCATCTACGTGCCGCTCGGATACAAGACGGCGTTCAGCATGCTTGCTAACCTCGATGAGGTTCACGGTGGTAGCCCCTGGGGCGCTGGTACCTTCTCCGCTGGTGACGGTAGCAGGCAGCCCTCTGAGCTTGAGCTTAACATTGCCAAGGCTCAGGGTAAGGCTTTCTACGAGGCGGTTGCTAAGGCCCACCAGTGACTAGATGGCGGAAAGACTGCTGGCGATGCTGTGGGTGAGAAGAGCGTCGAGGGAGTAAATGGAGCGGGAGCGGCGACTAACGGTACTACTACTGCTGCGCCTGCTGCTGCTACGTCTGCTCCTGCCGCTGCTTCTTCATCGCAGCCTCAGCAGAAGGGGCCGGAAGAGAAGGATAAGGAGGGTCCGTGTGGATTGCCTGCGAAGTGCGATATCATGTAGACGTTTTGTTATTCTGCTTCTTCCGCTCCCTTGTTGTCCTTTTGGTTAGACGGCTGCGCGACGAGATAAATGAAACAAAGTAATACCTTCATCAGTTCAGCCATCGTGGATTGACCTATGATGACCGAGTCGACTATCAATGTGTATGTTGGTTAGAAACTTGTCGCCGTAGATTTGATGGTGATTGTCTATCTGTGACAAATGACATTATACTTACATTGCAATGAAAGTCGGAAATCGTTCGTGAAGAAAGGATTGGGTATCATTCTGTCCAACTACTATCGAATATCTAGAATCAAACTGCCGAATCAGAGATCTATCACATACGCCTCAGTGTATCGAGACTCAACGAAGTCCTTACCAAAAGAAACGCTCCGTCTATACCAACCACCAAAGAAAACGCCAAATCCCACATCTCACCCAGATCTCTCTACCCATCTTTCTTCCCCTCATCCCCTTTATCCTGCGGAACATGATCATGAATGAACTCATCCACCCAATCTTTTACCCCATCCGCCTTATGCGTCAGCCACTCCCACCAACTCTCCTTCTTGTTTCCCTCTCCCTTCTCCCCATCTTTTCCATCACTGTTCCCCCCCTCGCTGTCTTTCAACTCGTCTTTCCCACCACTCGGCGGCGTAGGCCGACTAGGCACATCCTCCAAACTCGGACTTGTATCTTCTAGTCCAGACGCTGACGCTGCGATGCTGGAGAGGGAGTTCAAGTCTGTTGCGGGCATGGATGCGAGGTTCGATGGTTGTGGTAGGGAAGATGGGAGGGTGGTGGAGGAAGAGAGGGTGTAAGAAGACACGGGATCCTCGGGTGTTTCTTTTTCGTTTCCGGCGACTGCTTCATCGTCGGAGTGCAGGCCGACTGGTTTTAATGGGAGTCGCAGAGTACCGTTGTTGGGCGCGGGGCTGAGACCGATGGAATCGCAGACTATGTTGTAGAGTTCGATGTTTTCTGTTGGGGTGGTGTTAGTTTGCTTTATCTTGTGTATGTATGGATGGCATGGATGAGATGAAGACTCACGGAAAGGTTCCATCCTGCTTCCAGCTTCATGCGGGAACGCAGGCCCTCTCGCGATGAAAACGGCCCTCATAAGCGGATGCTCGTGATCGTATCCATGGAGTCCCTTCGGATGATACTCCTCGCCCGTCTTCAACCCCACTTCAACGTTAAACTCGTCTTTAGTTACAATCGCCCAACCCGTCTTCGGTACAATCCACAGCGGAGCGATCCTGTCGTTTTTGCTAAAGTGGTAGCGCTCCGGCATATTCTCATCCCGCAGATAGACGTCCAGGTTAGGGTTGTCTTTCGTACGTTCTAAGAGCTGGTTGTAAAGACGATGGAGCGAGGCTGGGTCTTTCGGACGGAGACCGTAGAGCGGCCAGCCGTCTGTGTGGGAGAGTTCAGCGGGGTCGATGAGGTCCTCGAGTTGGATTAGGCGGGTCTTGTCTGTGGTGGCCATGCCGTGGTCTGAGACGACGATTACATTGACGATGTCTGTGAGGTTGCGCGCGTGGAGACCAGCTAGGATGCCTGCCATCATCGTGTCGGCGTTGGCAATCGTTTTGCGAATTTCGGTGCTGTTGGGTCCGAAGCGGTGGCCATCGCCGTCAACGTCAGGGACGTATGCTGCGATAAGCTGAGGTCGCGGTGTGTTTGCGCTCGCGCCGATATCTTTGGGGCCAGGCAGATCGAGGAGTTCCATTATACGGTCGACCTTTGTAGGCAAGACTTCTGAACCGTTGTATTTGTCGATGTAGGCAATCTCTTGGTTCAAAATATGCGCTTCGGAACCTGGCCACATGTGGACTGCTGTTCTGACTCCTTGCTTCTCAGCTGTCACCCACAGAGGCTCGCCTCCCCACCAGTGCGGTTGTAGGCTGCGCTTTGGATCCGTGTAATAGAACTCCTGCTCGAGTTCTGGATCCCAGAATGTGTTTCCTACAACGCCATGTGCTTCAGGATACATGCCTGTGGCCATCGTGTAGTGGTTTGGGAATGTGACGCTGGGGAAGCTGGGCATCATGTACTTCGGCGATATGCCCTCTGCTACGAACTGGTTAAGCGTAGGTGTAAGGTTTCGGTATAGGAAGTCGGCGCGGAAGCCATCGAGCGATATGAGGATGGTGGTCGGCGCAAAGAGTGAGGTGCCATTGGAGAGCATGGCTGCTGCATCTTTGACATCTTTGGGCGTGGAGAGGTTGTACGTGGCTGCGAGGAGAACGACGAAGAGGACGATGATGGATACGTATATGGCTATTCGGCGATATAGACTCTTCCTGCGTACCTGCGATCTATTAGCTTCGTTCGTGCACCCGTTCAGTCTACACACCTTCCTCTGCGACTCGCTTGCAAGTAACCGCTGCTCATCGCTCAATGAACTTCTTCCTGATCGGAAACTCGTACTGGAAGCGCCTATGCCTTCTTCCATTTCGTACATGAGCGCGCTCGACTCTTCATTGCCGCCTTTCCTGCGCTCCTTCATCTCCTTCTTCTTATCCCACTTCCCGACCTTGACGCTCGAGGCTCTGCGCCCCAGTAGGCCCTTGCCGCCATCTTTCTGCGTAAGAAGCCTCTCGCGCTCATCCTCCGAATCTAAAATGTCGTGATCGCGTTCGTCGAGCTCGCCAGATGGTCTGCCGTCGTAGCCTTCGTCGTCGGAGGTGTGGTCGTACAGGGTGCGCTCGTCGGTGCCAGCATCGGAGCTAGGCACTCTTTGCGATTCGTTGTGCGGTTGCGAAGACATGATCGCGTCTTCAGGCGATGTATTACATAGCTAGGTGGAAAAGAAACGTTGCGCCGCTACGGTGCTCAACATGTTTTGGGGGTCAGCGACCCCAGACGTGTCGCTTGGCATCCATGTTTCACGCGTGCAGGACGGTTATGTCGGTCGCGTAAAGGCGCTATTCGGTAATTTACTTTCACTAAACCTTCATCTAAAGATTGGGGTGAACAGAACACTTGACTTGATTTTGTGCATGCAGCAGATAGTAGATCATCCAAGATCCTACATTATTTCCGTTACTCAACATTCGTTCATGCCATCACCAAGATCACGTCACGGCCGGCCTTCCACTTGAGACCTGCGCCGGCTATCTTCCCCTTGGAGCAAACCCACAACAGCAGCCACATATGCTCTACAAGCTCTCCCCAATTAAACAGCTGCATCATCCCAAGAGTTTCAGAAGTGCCCTTCTCTCGGTAGAGATATGCGCCCCAGCCGAGTCTGCCATCTTTCAGCGGTTCACACAAGCCATCCCAAAGCTCTTTCTGAGCTTGCGCAGGCCAAGTCGACAAGTCAATGAGCCAATGACCTCTTTCATTGCCCACTGGATCGCGTGACTTTCCAACTGGTTTGAACTTGCCTGGATATTGTTCCTTGAGGGCTTCCAGGTAGGGTGTTATCTGCCGAGGCCACGCCTCCGGACTCTCTACACCTATCTTTGGTGGTGGAGATTCAATTATCTCCGGATAATCGGTGAAGTCTATGGGCGGACCGAAATTGTCGATTTCTTGCACCTTGTTGTTCTCACTGGCTTGGTCTTCTGCTAATGGGGAAACTGGCTTTGGCGCATCGGATGAGCGGAAGCTTTCTTGCTGAGTTGGGACGACGCTGCTGGATTTGGGATGCACTTCTGAGGAAGCAGGCGTCTTGGCTTCTGATATATCGCTACCTATCTCCAGGCGCGTACTTTCCCGACGATTCACATCTGCGAGAGGTACCTGGGGCGAAGACGTAGCGCTAGGCGCATCCGGCTCTTCTGCTGTAGCGACAATCGTGGGTTCCGTTGGCATAGCAGGCGACGAAGAAGTCTCCTGCGTGACGTCCCTAGCGTCCGACTCGTCTCCGGACGTGTTCTCGGAAGTCATCGAAAAGCTATCCTGCAATTGACTCTGTAGTGCTTGAACCGCAACTTGCGTATCCTCAATAAACGCTGTATCAGCATCCTCAGGACTGCTAAGAACATCTTTTATAGACCGCCGTTTGCTAGCAGCGCTTGACTTGGGGGTTGCTTGCGCTTTCCAGTTTTGATGGATACGTTCTAACCGCGCAAGCCGACTAGACGTTGGCGCAAAGTCGTCTTCTCCCACGTCGTCGGACGACGCGCCGACGTATCCTTTGGGATTTCCATCGGACGATAGGCGAGATGGAAAACTGCCGTATGAATCTTTGCTGATCGATAAGATTGAGGTGTTGACGGACCCGCGAAATGAATTTCCTTTGTTTGGTGGCGAAGGGTCGCTCACTCGGGAAGCAGCAAACTGGCTCGACACATCGTGTTGTGGTGTCTCCTCAACGTTTTTTCGATGCGGTCTAAAGTCAAGATAAGCGTCGGCCAAGGAGCGGTAAAGTTGGTCGTTTTGTCGAGTAGCCGGAGCGGAGATGTGTACCAAAAGCTCGTGTTCATCGTCCATAGTTGAGTACGAACAGGTAGATCTTGAGCTTTTCAAAATCCATTGTAAGAGATATATGCACAAGCTATCCAAGTAAAGCGCGCACGGGTTGTTGTTGCGTGAGAGGACGGAAGAGGTCAAGTGTAGACGGAGAAGGGTTCAGCGGGTTCACTGACGCGACTTGGCAGGTACAGGTAAGGTCTGTGCACTTTCTTACCAACGCTTCACCAGACTTGTCAATTCGCATATGACGAGGTCAGGCGGCGGCTGGAAGATATCTTCACAAAAACAGGGTTCATACCACATAACATGGAGGGCAAGATTTCAGCTTCAGGACAGCATCGTCCAGCGTCGTCATTCAATGGTATGTCGTCTATCATGCATGCTATCATGTAACCATCCCTACGGATATCGCTGAAGAAAAGAACCGCATCCCTTTTTGTGACCCAAAAATTACTCCTCATCATCCTCGTTCGGGGCCTGCATCTCCTCGATATCCTCCTCCTCGAAGGTGTGCATGGGTACTGAGTAGAGGCGGAGAAGAGACTTGTTGGGGTCCTTGACCAGGACGTATTTGCCCTCGTCCATGCGAAGTACCATGTCAACAATGGTACGGACGATAGCCCACCCGTTGTTGAGGTTGAGTGCCATCTGGGCGGCGAAGTCGCGGGGTTTGGCTGTGAGGACACCGAGGATGACGTGGTCGTTGTTGTTCTTGGGGTTGGTACGGGAGACGAAACTGTAGTCATGTTAGTTGAGTCGGATGTAACAGATTGAAAAACGTACCCAAGCTTCATTGTGTCGGCCTTGGCCAAGATACTCTGCGTAGTCCATCGTGCAAGCTTGCAGGAGTTGTTCTTCATCTCAGTGGCGAGAACAGCACCCCTCTGGCTAGCCAACTTGGACCTCCAGTCGAGCGCTCCACCAGCACCTTGCGCCTTGTTGTCGAACTCGTTGAGAGCCTTGATGGTCAGGTACTGGTCCTCGCCGTTGATGTTGTTCTTAACAACAGCGTCCAACTCCGTCCGGACAACCAGGTGCAGAGGCTCCTCGTCCTTGTCCAGGGACAAATCGAAGCGGCGGTACCTGTAGGCCTTGGAGGCTGGTGGGTCGGTCTCGACCTCCTCGTTGTAGAAGGGATGCTCGTGGGGCATGCTGACCTTCTGGCTCTCGGACTCGGTAACGACCTGGAGGGGGAAGATGTTGTTGATGTGTGTAGCTTCCAGCATCAGAGCACCAGGGCTGTTGATAGAGTCCTTGTTGCCCTCGGAAATCTCAAGCGGCGCGTCTGCGGCGTTCTCGTTGACAGTGACCATGTCCAGACTTGACCCATCGCGCTTGTCGATGAAGACCTTGTTGCCCCGCTTGGTGAAGACCAAATCCCAGGAGTAGACCGACTTAGTGGCGCACATGAGCATGGAAAGAACACCGTCGGTAGCGAATACAGTGCCCTCGTCCTTGTCGGCGAGCTCCTGCAGGATAGGATCGCTGGAGGTGGTGACATTGTAGGCGGCACGGTCGAGGACGTTGAGTTTGCGCTCCGAGGTCCTGGCACCGGGCTGCTTGTCGTAGCTGCGGTCGTAGTAGTAGAGGAATCCGTAGTTGTCGATGTCCTCGCCCTCGTGGGTGTCGAGGTTGAGCTTGCTGAGACGGGAGAAGTCAATCTCCTCCATGACGTTCCATTCGGGCTTGACCTGCACGGAGGCATCACGGTTGCGCTGGGGCTTGTCGTCCCTCCAGCCAAAGCGACGTCCTCCCCTGCCGCCACGTCCACCGCGCTGGTTGTCGTACTGGTTTCCACCACGGCCACCAACACGCTGGAAGGTGCCCCGCCCGCCGCGTTGCGCCTGTCCGCCCCGCGCTCCTCCTCGTCCACGGAAGACGGTGCCGCCGCCTCGTCCGAATCCTCGGCCGCGTGCTGATGTGCGTGTGTTGTCGACGACGGAGAAGGTAGCCTCCTCTTCGGCGGCCTGGATGGCGAAGGGGTTGGTCTGCTGGTTCGCGCCGTACACCTGCTGGTCTATAAAATCTTAGCATCCATCTTCTTTCTCCTTCACCATCACCAAACGTACCCCTGTAGTTGCGGTTGCCGTATTGCTGGCGTCCTCCCCGCTCGCGGTCCTTGCCCTCAGTCCAGTCGGCCATGCGCCCCAGCTTGTCCGCCTTGGAGTAAGGCGCGAACGGCACGCCGTCGAGCATCGACTCGCTGGTGACGGGCGGGCCCCATCCTGCAGTGTCGGGCAGCGCGGACACGAGGTCCAGTAGTGATGCGGGTGCCATTTTGTGAAGTTGCGGTAATGCTGGGCGCTCGTTGTTGCCGCACAGAAATTATGTGGGCAGTCAGATTCCGCGCTAACGAAACGAAATTCCAAGGTTCCTACCCCGCGCTCACCTTCACTGAGCCTCACCACGACAGCGCTGCTAGACCATCGAACGTCAATATGTTTCTGCAGACCAACATTAGTCGAAACCACTTGATGGCGGATCACCCAGTAACGGGATGTACTGATGTCATCGAACGGCTAACAACAACGACGTTCTTCGCTCTTTCCTTATCCGTTGATGTACTACGTTCGACTGCTCTTCAATCTATATGCAGTTCTCCCCTTGCGCTACCAAACACACACTTATAGCTTACCTCTGTCCAGCCTTCCAGGCACGATACGCATAACTCATCAATTCTCTTCAAGTCTCTATACTGGCCATGAGTACACACAAACAGTTGGCGTTCCGTTAAGGATGATGCACAGCGCAGACACCAAATCCAGCCATGTGGTAACCGCGATCGGTACGTCGATACCATCTCTCGCTCGATAGTGACAAGATTGTTGCAACAGATAATGGTTCTGCACGTAAGTGCGGGTAGTTTATGCGCCTCACACGGATGTGATTTGATATTGGCATATAGCCACAGCTCCATAAGCCAATGAGTCCCCTGCTTCCTCAGATCCTTCTACGTCATTCGAAACCGGTGAGTAACGCAGAAGAAGAACAAGTTTCTGTGTCGTTCTAGAAGCGTCTTGGCTGCATAAGTCGACAAGCTCAGTGTTCATAAGTCTGAATCTCTTTCGGTATGTTGAAAAACTGACTTCACTATATGGAAACGTCCAATTCACAAGTCCTTTCCAGACTATCACGAGCCACAGCAGTTTCTTTCCTCTTCCCGATGCATTCCGGTCCATCCATATGCACAAGATGCAGTACGAGCCTCTCGACAAGACAAAGAACGAGATTCGTGTTCTCGAGTTTCTTGATCTTTCCAGCCCAGTCTCAACTAAAGACATCATTCAATGCTCCGTCAGGAACGTATCGTTACCGAGTTCTTTTGACTCCCAACCGTATCAGAAATACCCACAAAACCGGGAGTTTCCGATAGCGTGGGATAAATTCACCAAGTCCGTAGATCTGCGAGACTCCACCCTTGAGCGAAGGACACTTGATGCGGCCACATACGCTGGCCGTCATCGGAATCCTCCTCAATGCAGCGGCTCTCGTTACGACTGGGGTGATTTCGAAGCTCTGTCGTACACATGGGGTAATGCAGGCGAGACGAAAACTATCTACATAAACGGTGTTCGCAAAAACGTTCCACGCAATCTTGAAGAAGCCTTGAGAGCAATGAGGAACCTGGAAGAGACCCTTCTTGGTATGTGCTACTGGGTAGATTCATTGTGCATTGACCAGGAGAATGTCGAAGAGCGCAATGAACAGGTCCAGCGCATGAAGGATATATACGGTCGAGCTAGAGCAGTGATAGTCTGGCTGGGTCAAGAGGAGGGAATAAATAGGCAAGCAGTTCAGATAACGTGCCCGCGTGGTCATGATGAGGAAAGCAGATTAACACCTCGAAGCGACCTGCCTCTCTTCGACGGGCCCACCTTCTTGGCCTTTGCACAGAAGCCATATTGGAACCGGTGCTGGATCATCCAGGAGCTAGCCATGAACCACAACTCGACTCTTTTCCTGCGCGGGAAGACTAAAACGACGAGGGCAATACTACGTACGGGCGCCCTTTGGGCTCTGTATGCATCACAGCGTTCTGAGGAATGGAACGATCCATCCGACCCCAGCTTGCAACTCGGTATGCGGACCAGGATTGAACGCCTTTTAAATCTCATATCTATTACCTCTGAGAGCGATGTTGGAATCAGCGCAGGTCCTGTCTTGAGTCTTGTTGGTCGAGCGGAAGCTACGGACCAGAGGGATAAAATTTACAGTATACTCGGCCTGTTAGATCCTTCTATCTCTGCAGGTGTCACACCAGACTACTCGCTCCCGGTGCAGCAGATATATACGAAATTCATGAAGTCGGCTATCAATGGATCGGGAAGATTGGATCAGATCGTCTTTGGAGGTATCTCGGCCGAGAAAGGCTGGCCATCGTGGGTTCCTGACTGGAGGAAGCCACTCCAACGCGACTACATCTACGATAACCCACTTCACGGGGCGAGCAGAGATATACTTGCTCAATTTAGGTTCATCGAGAAAGAGAAGGATCGTATCTATCTTGCGTGCAGCGGATTCCACATCGACACAGTCGATGGTATCGCAGCCGAGCCACCTCTGGATTCTCACGTCACGCAATCAGGTGTCGTCTCTGATAGATACAGAGGTCAAGAGTTAGAAGCAATAATCGAGATCACCTTTCTTATGGGCCATCCTACGATTTCGTCGGGTCGAATCTTCAAGATCCCGTGGAATTTGAGTGGCGACACGGACGACAGCCTTGCTAATATCGCCTCTAATCTGTTTTTGCGGGAACTCACTCAATCTACTTACTTCAAAAGATGGAACAAGTTCAGAAGATACAACGCCGACTTCTGTATCGGTGGTCAGAGATTTCAAACTTTCTTCCCACAATCCTACGAGCCAAGTATGGATACCGACGCTATGCTGCGATGTGTACGTTTGGCCTTACCTTATTTAGATCACAGAGCTTTGATTACGACAAGAAAGGGTTATTTGGGGTTGGCTCCTGAAACAGCTCGCCCAGGAGATGTTGTCGCTATTCTGTTTGGCTGTTGTTGGCCAGTACTCCTAAGGCCGTGCGATGATGGTCTCTATCAGGTCATCGGAGAATGCTACGTACACGGCCTCATGAAAGGAGAAATCCTAGACCAGCAGCGGGACGGACATGTATCAGAGCAGGAATTCGTCTTGTGCTAGGAAGAAAATATAGAGCGCTGTCATCTCCATCAATCGCTATCACTCTCCGGATCCAACTTCCACGCCTCCCCCTCCTCAAACACCACCTCACACCCCCGCCCACTCAATCCCAAATCCCCCCAAAGCGCCCTGTCCCTCTCCTCTTGTTCCTCCCCTCTATTCCGCGTAACAACAACGCACCTCTTCAGCCCCTTCATCCAATCCAGCCCATACTTCCCCATTTCCTTGACATGACTCGCCGTCACCGCAGCGGGTTGGAAATCTAAGCGTACATTTTCAACCTGATTGACATGGTCACGCGGTATGCCCCTGACAAAAGAGGCGATAGTCTGAATGAATTGGAACCCGAACGTATTCAGTCGCAAGATGAATCCAGCCGTCTCGGCATGTACTTGTCGACACACCGTCCTTCTTGCGAATAGGTGGTGGATTGGATACCGCTGAGATGGGGGTTTCGGGTAGCCGAAGGGTTCTGCGTGGAGGTGGAGGCGAGGAGAGTGTGACTTCCAGACGGTGAAGACGGTGATGCATTGTTCGGTGAAGGCGTAGGTGTAGATGAGATTTCTGATTTCGCCGGGGAGGCGGAGGAGAGGGGAGTGGTGGCGATTATGTGTGGTGAGCGGACTGTTAGCAGCCTCCAATGATAGCGACTTGAACATGTGATATGGTACGGGTGTCGTCATGTCACGTATCGGGTTGTATCAACGGACATGAAAAGCTCGATTCAATTACCATCTACATAGGTAGATGGCAAAGCTATAAGACGTGTGCTTCGCATGCCTGCTTGCCCCAAACACCTCAAGTAGATTAGGTGGAAACACTCATCGAGCAATGGACATTGATTGAACAGCTTCAACTTCAGATCCTCGTATCTATTACTTTGTTTTCAAGCCTAAGCTCTACGTCTTCTCCTTCCCCTCTCCCTTTGTACAACCTCCCCTTCTTCCTTCTTCCTTCTTTCCTCTATACAAACGTTGTTGAAAACGCGATTAAAAGTCTACTGATGATGAATAAGTGAGAACATGCTGGAATCGCATCATACGATCCAGCATTGCTAATTACAAGGCTTAATAAAAAATGTGTATATCCAAAGCAGGTCGTCAAAAACGTCAAGTATACGGTCTTTGTCGGATAGTCGTGAAGTATCGCTTGCGCTGCGTTGCGTTGCGATATAATGCGGATGAACGCTAAAGTCGATGATGGAGACGTGCCGCCAGTCTATGCGTGTCGAAAGGTTTTCGTCGTGGTGGCGCAGATTTTCGTCCAGGGCAAAAGAACATTTAGTCGGTCCGACCCTTTCCATCAACAACCCCATTCGCTCTCCCATTCTTCTCACTCGTCTTCTTAGGAATAGTGAGACAGTTGATACCGAGGTAATCGCAGATACTCGTAATAACCAAATGCGCCCACTTGCCGTACACCACAGCGGCGAAAACGAAGTAAGCGCGTAGGTACCAGAGTTCAAAGCTAGCGGAAATGGGACCGAAAGTCGTGCCGGGGATGGTGAAGTAGGGGTGGTTGATGAGCAGGGCGCCTCCTATCATGGGAGCGAGCATGATGGTCCAGTAAGGGAAGGGCTGGTGTGTGAGATGCGCGAGGATGATCTTGGTGGTCATGCGTCCGAAGACGAGAGACATGGTCAGACAGTAGAGGACGAGGTGGTTGTCTTCTAGGAGCTTCGAGTAGGGCGATCCGAGCCAGGCCATGGTGGAGACGACGAAGATGACTAGCGGTGTCCATTCCTTGAGAAGGGGCAGCAGAGGCTCGTTCCTGGAGCGACGCGCTTTCGCTACGTTGACGATGCAGGCGGGGAGGTGGGCGGCGAAGAAGGTGAAGAGGATGATGGGCACCCATAGTTCTTTCAGAGTTACGTCGCCGATTTCTGCTTTGTAGGATGGGAAGTAGGTCGCGAGGGGTTTCGACCAGATCTCTGGGCCGAAGTAGCCGGACATGCAGATGAAGGTGCATGCAAGGATGAGTCCCTCTGTGAGGAGTCAGTAATGTCCACGCTAATCAAGCAGCTAACGTACCTGTAGGACCGTTGAAGTAGCCCAAATACAGCGTATGGGTATGGTATGTCTCCCAAGTCGAGAAGAACATGGGCAGCACAGGAATCAGCGCAGTAAAAGCGCCAATCTTGGTCGAGCCGTATCCAACAGCCGCCGTCTCGAGGAGACTGGCCAGAGTGCAGTTCAAAGAATCAATCCCATGGCTACGTCACAATCAGTATCGTGATATTGGCGCATTGGGCTGTGTTTATCACGTACTCAAAAAGTTCTCCCAGCGGGCTCGAGGTGCCGGTTCGGCGCGCTTGCTTTCCGTCGACGTTGTCCATGGTGGAGTACCTGCAAGGGATTAGCGCAGCCCTCACTTCCTTGTGCTGTTGTGTTTCTTACATCCACATGCCAAAGGCGAAGCTGTAGTATACCCATGAGGGCGCTGGTCCGACCAGATCCGGTATGTAAAGCTCGAGCAGCACGACGTTCCCCAGGATGAAGAAGAAGCCTAATAACGTGACGAGGTTCGGCGCCAGCCATAGCGGCAGCAGCTCGACAAAGGCATTCCACTATGTTCACGTCAGGGCGCGTTGCGATTGCGCGGGTGCAGGGTGCGTACGTAATGCTTGAGGATGTAGCGGGAGATGAAGGATTTGTCGACGCTCGAGTATTTGTACGTCCTGAGGTGTTGCAGC
>JGI20283J15916_100081_pt1 | contig 41258 bp, 36 predicted proteins | sample Plalitdecfosmids_FD_15916 | JGI IMG/M metagenome (IMG submission 15916) | reverse complement strand
GTGAAACCTTAAAAGCTTTAAAAGCCTTATATATTCTTTTTTTTCTTATAAAACTTAAAACCTTAGAGGCTATTTAAGTTGCTGATTTATATTAATTTTATTGTTCAAACATGAGAGCTTAGTACGTGAAACATGAGAGCTTAGTACGTTAGCCATGAGAGCTTAGTACGTTAGCCATGAGGGTTTAGTTCGTTAAACATGAGAGCTTAGTACGTTAAACATGAGAGCTTAGTACGTGAAACATGAGAGCTTAGTACGTACTATCAACAGGTTGAACTGCTGATCTTCGGATGCACCATCTAGGTGAGCCTCGCCGAACCGTCAACCGGTTTTTTCCGGCTCTTTCGAAAATGTTCTCCGGATGCGTACCAGACGGGATCCAGGCAGCCCTCCGGGCGCGGCCACACACTTCGCAAAGGTTCAGCGCCTGCCGGCGCGTCACCCGGCCTGGTCGCCCTTCGGTACGGCAGGCGAGGATATCAGTTCCAGCCGCTGCGCAACCGTGCCGATGTCGATGCCCCCCTCCCGCAGCCTACGCAGGACCGCCTTGAAGACGTTGCTCCGTGCGCCGTAGGCGGCGCGCGGGCCGCTCACATGGGCAAAGCTGTTGAACACGATTCGCCCGTCGATGATCGAATCGATGAAGATCGAGGGCGCCGGCGTGGCGAGGATCGCTTCCTCGCTCGTATAGGCGTCGAGCACGATCTGCTCGACGGCGTCGACATCGGCACCGAGCGGCACCGAGAACTGGATCTGCACCCGCCCAAGCGGACCGCTCAGTGTTTTGTTGAGGACAGACTTGGTGATGAGCTCCGAATTCGGCACGATCAGCGTCGAATGATCCCCAAGCTCGATCGCGGTCGATCGCACGCTGATCCGTTTCACGTCGCCTTCGTCGGTGCCGACACGCACGAGATCGCCGATCTTGATCGGGCGTTCCGCCAGCAGGATCAGGCCGGAAACGAAATTCTGCGTGATCGCCTGAAGGCCGAACCCGATACCCACGGACAATGCCGACAGCAGCAGGGCGATGCGTTCGACGCCGATGCCGAGCGACGACAGCGCCCACAGCACGGCCAGCGCGATGCCAAGATACCGGATGACGAGACTAACCGAATTGCGGCTCGACCCGTCGAGGTCGGTCGCCGGCAGGTATCGGTTCTCCAGCCAGCCCGTCAAACCCCGGACCAAGGCGAGCCCGACGAACAGCACCAAGACACCACGCAGGATCACCCCGGGCGAGATCGCCACTCCGCCGATATTCACCCCTTGGGTCAGCGTGCCGAGCCGCCCGAACAGCGTGCCGATGCCGCCGCCGGTTCCAAACGGCGACAGCAACAGGCCAAGCGCGATGACGATCAGCGCCAGTCGCAAAAAGCCGGACAGCAAAAGGCCGAACTGCTCCACCACGCTGCCGCGCACGCCGAACGCACGAGCAAAGGTCAGGCCGACCCGACTGTTACGGACGAACACGGTGGTCGAAAAGTCGTCGACCACCTTCATCATCAAATACAGCGCGCAACCCAGCACCGTGGTCCAGCCGATCAGACGGCCGACGAACACGCTGAAGCCGATATAGCCGAGCAACAGCGCGATCAGCGCGCTCGCAACTGCCACCCACAGGATCAGCATCGCCGCGCCGAGTGTCGCACTCACCGACAGACTGTTCGCATCCTCCTGATCCATCCGCTGTCCGCGCAGCCGCCCGAGCGTAAGCAGCAACGCGCCGACCAGCAGGAGGTGGAGCATGGCGCTCACCGCTTCCGTCACGACGATCACCGCACCGCTGGCGCCGATCGCGCTATTGAACGCGTCGGCGACGATGCTCGCCGCGGCTAGCCCGGCCAGCAACAACGACAGCGGACGCAGACGCCGCGCCGTTTCGTCGTCGATCGGTGCGATCCGCCACGACGACTGGCTGCGCATCAGTATCGCGCCGGTGACCGCCGCACTGAACCCGGCGTATCCGGCGGCGACGACGAGCGCATCGAGCAAACTGCTCCAGCGGCTCGGCAGCAGCCCGGCCCAGCGCATGCCCTGCACCACCGCGACCCCTGCCAACAGCGGTGACAACGTGCCGGTCGCCACCCGCCACAGCGCGTTGGCGGACCGCCGCAGGCGATGGCCGGGCGCATCCTCGATCAGGTACAACTGGCCCGCGCGCCGCGTCGCCCTGCGCAGCGGGAAGAGGATCGTGATCGCGATCGCCAGCCCGGTGAAAGCCTGCCAGGGCCAGCCGCCGCGCCACTGCGCCCGGATCTGCGTCCAGCCTTGCGACAGGAACAGACTGATCCGCCGAAAATCGCGTGGCACCGCCGCGATCAGGTTGTTCCAGAAAGAGGGCGTAAGCGGCGAGTCGACACGGGTGGCGAGCGTCTGGCCGAACTGTTCGGCCTGGCTGCGGTCGATCTCGTCGATCAGTTGCTGCCCCTCGACATCGGCGAGCTTGGCGCGGCGCATCGCCACGTCGATCGCGCGCTGCTGCCGCGTCAGGCCGGCACGCTGATTGTGGAGTTCAGGCGCTTCGCCGCCACTGGACGGCGCGGGGCCGAGTTCGGCGAGCCGCGCCTGCACCAGCGTCAACTGATCCTGCAACGCGCTGGCCGCATCGCGCGCGCTCTGCTGCGAGTTCACCGCGCTCGTGCGCAGATCCTTGCGCTTGTCATCGTCGACCCGCGTATCCAGCGCCCGGTCGATCGCGCCGAGATCGTGTTCGGCCTGCCCGATCTGCGCGACGATCGTGGTGACAGGCGGCGTTTGCGCAGCCGCAGGCGCGCCGATCAGGACCAGCGACAGCGCCAGCAGGCACCGCGTCGTCACACTTACAGATCGTCGCAATCGCGCCTCCTTGCTACCGGGACCAGAGCAGCGGCTTCGAACGTCAGCCAGGAAGGATACTGCCAGAAGATTTCGCGGGCTTGGTATCAAACCACCCCCGGCGACTCAACGTGTGGGCCGCGCGGCAGCGTGAACAGGCGCGGAGCCGGCCGGTTGCAACGAAGCCTCGACTCCGCCCCCTAGCCCGCGGGCTTCCCCGATGCGGCCCTCAGTCTTGCGACCTCCGACCGGATCGTCGCGGCGATCGTCTTGGGTGTCAGGTCGTGGCGGGCGCTGCCGGGAAACAACACGGTCACGACATCGCTGTCGATGCTCTCCATCGGGTCGACGACCTGCGTACACCGCGCGTCGCTGTCCCGGGCGGTGCAGAGTTCGCGGCCAAGCGCACGATGAAGCGCGAGCGAGCCTTCGCCAAGCTTCTCGAACGGCCCCGTGTCGGCGACGATCACCGGCACCGTGATGCCGTGGTAGGTCACATAGCCGAAATCGCCGGTGCGCACGCCCGTCAGGGCGGTGAACCTCCCCCGCACATCGCGAGGCCCCGCCCACGGGATCACCACATACGGCACGGCATCGGCGTCGACCGGCACCTCCCCGCCCCTGCCGTCCGGAAGCATCAGCGAGGTGGGGCATTGATCCATCGAGCCGTGGTTCGCGCTACAGGCGAAGGGCGAGCCATCGAGATCGACCGCGAGCTTCGACACATAGACGATCGCCCCGTCCGGCCTGCGTCGGAGCATCGTCACGGCGTTGGGATCATTGCGGCAGCCGTGGACCGCATGACCCTGGAACGTATCGGTCCGGTCGCACACGCCAAATTCACGACGGTAGCCTTCGTCGATCACCGCCCCGCCAGCAACGCCGGCCGGGCTTGGCAATGGCGCTCCGCAGGCGGGAGCGATCGAGCAAGCGACGAGGATCGCGGCCAGGAAACCGGATCTTGGCATGCCCACCTCTTCAGAAACGATAGGTGGAGAACAGCCGTGGAGGCATGTGGATCCGCAGCGACGTCCGGCCATAGCGCCCGCGAACGATCAGTGGTCGGTCCGGCGACCTTGCGCTTACGTGGTGTGCTGGGAAGCCAATGCTCTCCGGGGATTGCGTTCGCAACGATCCCCGGAGAGCATCTGCTACCCAGAACTGCTACGGGAAAATGGCCCATCGTTGGGCGGGAAGTCCCGGAAAACCGTCCCCGTTGAGGACCGCGTTTGCTACGGTAAGCTGAGGAAGATGGCTTCTCGACGCGACGGTGCTCGCGTATGCTTCACACATGTTGCCCACCACTGACAATGAGATCGCAGAGATCACTGATTATGTGGAGTGGCAGGCACCTGATCTCGAAGTAACGTTCTGCCAAAAGGTGTATAGTGAGAGCGTCCTAAGCCACAAGCACGATGTATGGGATGTGCATACTACAAAGGATCGTTGGTGGGTCATCACCAATCCAACGAACCTATAATCGCAAGAGCTCTTCCCCAATATGGACTTGGCCGTGACGTTTCACATGGGCCCAATGTTGCGGATGCCGCGATCAGAAAAGCCGACGATTAGCTCCGGCCAGATAGAACCTTTCGCTACTGCCTTCGAAACAGTGTCAGCAGCGCATGATGCACTCGGGCAGGCTCACAAGGTCGCAGATTATCAGGCTGTCGGCGTGCGCTGCCGTGAGGCGTTGGTTACCTTCACCGCTATCGCGCAGGTAGCGATACCTTGGACCGATGAAACAGAACCACCCAAAAAGAGCGACTTCAAGGGATGGATCGATCACATCTGTAGAGCCGCCTTGTCTGGCGAAACCAACAAACAACGCCGCCAGCTATTCAAGACGCAAGCAGACGCTGCTTGGACATTTGTTAATTGGCTCACGCACAGCACGTCGTCCCATTGGCACGACGCAGAGGCCGCTGTCTCAGCGACGGAAAGTGCCGTCTCACTCTGCACAAACGCGGTCACGCTTTTCATTCGAAATGTTCCGAACGAATGCCCGAACTGCGGCGATCACCGTCTAACCCCACTCAGAGCCGAAAACCCTCACGTTGGGGGCGAAGTTTGGGAGCGAGCATTCTGCACGCAATGCGAATGGGCTGGCGAGCCGGTCAGGATCACAGACGAGCCAACCCCGTTTATAACGCGAGAAGGTCGATCGGACGACGAATGCGTTATTCCGACTGTCCCCTTGCGTAAGCTGATACGCCCCGGCGACGAGTAACTTTTCACTGTTTCGGGGGCTAGTTGTCGCACATATATCGCGCGTCGGAGTCGTCAGTCGCATGGCTGAGGAGGTTCAACAGCCGACATTCAAGTGGCCAACATTGAGGCAGTCGAATTTGAGCCGACACACTGCCTCGTTGAGCGCGTCAACTCGATAACCGCTGCCATAGTTCTCATGAACGGCGGTTCGAGACGAACCCGTTGTCCAACCGCCGAGCAGGAGAGCGATGTCATGATCGATCCGCGCGGCGCGTAGCTCGTCGCGGAAGTTATGGCGGAACGAATGGAACGAGGTGCGGCTACGCACTGCCCCGCAAGCGCGGAGAAACTGGGTGAACCACTTGCTGAAGGCGACCGGACGCGAGCCAGTTGAACCCGTCTCGATATCGTCGAACAGCCTCTTTTCGCCCGCTTTTCGTTTTGCCTCGGCAAAATGGAGGAGTCCGCATTCGATTAGAACCGGATGAACCGGGATCAGCCGGTCGCTGGCGTTGGTCTTCAACTGCTTGTCCGTGCTCCCGACCAGCGAGCGCAGACTCACCACAATACAATCGATGCCATCGATGATGCGGATGTCGGTGGTATCAAGCTGGCAGATTTCGCCCAGCCGCGCGCCGGTGAACAACGCGATTAGAGGCACCCAGAACCGCGCGTTGCGCGGTCGCTGGTTTCCGACCTTGTTGTAGCCGCGCTCCCCATCGACGCAGCCGCGATAGAGCGGTGAGTTGAAAATCGCGCGAAGCTGCTCACGGTCAAACGGCAGGCGCTTGTCGCGCTTGTTGATTGGATCGGGCAGGCGCAGCCCTCGCGCCGGGTTGCGCGCGAGAAGCTCTTCATTGACCGCCCAATTCAGGAAGCTGCTCATGTTCGACATGAGCGAGTTGGCGTTAGCCGCGCTGATCACCTTGATGTCGCCGCGCAGACGGGCGCGATCTGCCGCCTCGCGCGGCGAAAGCTTCGGAAACAGCTTCCCCGCGTTCGCGGGTAGGAAGCGGAGCACATCGAGCATATCGCGACAGTGCGCGCGCGAGATCGCAGCGACGGGCACCGATTCGCCGATCAGGGCAACGGCCAACTTCCGGCTCGTCTCATATGCTTCCCGCGTGTTGGCCGTCCATGCGCGCGTCGGATCGTCGATGTAGTTGCGATACGCTTCAGCGAGCGTGAGTGAAGCGACAGGCTGAACGCTTGTGGCGGGCAGCCGTGCAAGCGTGATCGACGTCGGATCATCGGCGGGATCGTGGCTTGACGGTTCAATGAGCATTGCATCGACCGGCATCCCCGCCACTGCGCGGGCGTGCTCGATCTCCATCTCGATCCGGGCGACGACCCCCGGCAATCGACGCAAGGCAACGGAAAGGCTGTCCGTCCGAAGCGAACGCCAGATTTCGAGCCGATTCAGCAGAAGCTGAGCGTCCACAGGGACCGTGTGCCGATAGTAGAGTTTTTGCCCCCGTCGAAGCACGCCGCGAGGCAAATCCCGTAGCAGCTTACCGTAGCAAACGCGGTCCTCAACGGGGACGGTTTTTCGGGACTTCCCGCCCAACGATGGGCCATTTTCCCGTAGCAGTTCTGGGTAGCAGATGCTCTCCGGGGACCGTTTTTTGGACGATCCCCGAGAGAAATCAAGCACTTGAAAAGTGCTGGTGCCCAGAAGAGGACTCGAACCTCCACGACCTTGCGATCGCCAGCACCTGAAGCTGGTGCGTCTACCAATTCCGCCATCTGGGCACGGGGTAGGGGCGGGCCTTTAGGGCGGGTCGCGCGGCCTTGTCAACAGCCCTGTTGCTGGGGCAAGGGCATTTCCGTGATCTGAAGCGGCCTCGGTGCGCTTCGCGGGCTCAGCATGAGGAATCTACGGGCATGAAGAACAAGCTGGTGACGGTGATCGGCGGCGGCGGCTTTCTCGGTCGCTATGTCGCGCAGGCGCTGCTGAAGCGCGAGGTCCGCCTGCGGGTGGCACAGCGCGATCCGCGCGCGGCGTGGTTCCTCAAGCCACTGGGAACGTTCGGCAACGTCCAGTTCGTCGGCGCCGACGTGACCAAGCCCGAGACGATCGCCCATGCGATCGCCGGGTCGGATGCGGTGGTGAACCTGGTCGGCATCCTGTCGGGCAATTTCGCCAAGGTGCATGTCGAGGGCGCGCGCGTCGTCGCGGAAGCGGCGCGCGCGGCCGGGGTGGAGACGCTCGTCCATGTCTCGGCGATCGGCGCGGATCCCAACAGCGACTCCGCGTACGGCCGCAGCAAGGGCGAAGGCGAGGCCGCAGTGCGGGCGGCGTTCCCGCAAGCGACGATCCTGCGCCCCTCGGTCGTGTTCGGGCGCGAGGACGCGTTCCTCAACCGCTTCGCATCGATGATCGCGAGTGCACGGTTCGTGCCGGTGCTGCGCGCGCAGACCCGCTTTCAGCCGGTGTTCGTCGGCGATGTGGCGGACGCGGTCGCCGTCGCCATTTCCGATCCCGAACTGGCGGCGGGCAAGACCTTCGAGCTGGGAGGCCCCGACGTGATGACGATGGGCGCGCTGATGCGGTGGATCGCGCTCGCGATCGGCCGCAAGCCGACGTTCCTCGAGTTGCCGGATGCGATCGGCAGCCTGATCGCAATGGGCGGCGCGCTGCCCGGTGCGCCGATCACGCAGGACCAATGGAAGATGCTCCAGCACGACAATGTCGTCGGCTCAAGTGCGGTCGGGTTCGCCGATCTTAAAATTTCCCCAACCCCACTCGATTCGGTCGCGCCGACCTGGCTGGTCAGCTATCGCCGCAACGGGAGATTCGGCGCGCGCGCGGCCGCCTGAACGGCGGAGCATCGCGGCGACATACGGACGGCGGTGCGATCCCGCGCCGCCGTAAAGGGGGATTTGCGTGACCGATCTGTTGACCATCATCCTGCTCGGCATCGTCGAGGGCGTGACCGAGTTCCTGCCGGTGTCCTCGACCGGGCACCTGATCCTCGCCTCCGCGCTGCTCGGCTATGACGCCGCTTATTGGGAAGTGTTCAACATCGTCATCCAGCTCGGCGCGATCCTCGCGATCGTGGTGCTGTACTGGCGGACGTTCTGGGCGGTGCTGTCGGGCCTGTTGCGTGGCGACGCGCTGTCGATCCGGTTCGTGCGCAACCTGCTCGTCGCGTTCCTGCCGGCGGCGGTGATCGGGCTGGCGCTCCACAAGCAGATCGAGGCGCTGCTCGGATCGCCGTTGACGGTGTGCGTCGCGCTGATCGTCGGCGGCTTTGCCATCCTCTTCATCGAACGCACGGTGAAGGAAGGCGACATCGCCGGCGTCGCCAACATTCCGCTGCCCAAGGTGGTCGGGATCGGCTTCATCCAGTGTCTGGCGATGATCCCCGGCGTCAGCCGGTCGGGCGCTACCATCCTCGGCGCACTGTTCCTCGGCGTCGAGCGCCGGACCGCGGCTGAGTTCAGTTTCTTCCTCGCCATCCCCACCATGCTGGGGGCAACCGCACTGGAACTGGTCAAGAACCGGCATGAGCTGGCGAGCGGTGGCGGCGTCGGTTTCGGCGCGATCGCGATCGGCTTCGTCGTCGCCTTCGTGGTGGCGTTGCTGGTGGTCCGGTGGTTTATCGGCATCGTCGGCAAGCGCGGGTTCTCGCCATTTGCCTGGTACCGAATCGTTGCCGGTAGCGCGGCACTGGTCTGGCTGCTCAATCGATAGGGCCGAACCGGAGCTTCTATTCTGGTGATGCTGGAAGTTCATCACGGCCTTCATGCCTTCCGTACCGATAATAGGTAAGATTGACTTACCTAATGTTGTGAAATTACGTGACAGATGCTCTCCTCGCTAGTATGCGGCTGCTTGAAACAAGGTAGGCGACCATGGCGAACGATCATCTTCTGAAATTTGTCGACCGCGCGCAGAGCTATCCCGACAAGCGCGCCGCCGAAGACCGCGCCGAGGATTTTCGCGAGATCGCGAACCGCTACGCCGTGCCGACGGCCGAAGATCAGGCCGGACGCTGCTCGCAATGCGGCGTCCCTTATTGCTCGGTGCACTGCCCGCTGCACAACCATATCCCCGACTGGCTGCGCCTCACCGCCGAGGGTCGTTTGCGCGAAGCCTATGAGCTGTCCAACGCCACTTCGACCATGCCCGAGATCTGCGGTCGGATCTGCCCGCAGGACCGGCTGTGCGAGGGCAATTGCGTGATCGAATTCTCCGGCCACGGTGCGGTGACGATCGGCTCGGTCGAGAAGTTCATCACCGATACCGCGTGGGAGGAAGGCTGGGTCGAGCCGCTCGTTCCGGGTCGTCCGCGTGGCCAGTCGGTGGCGGTGATCGGCGCGGGGCCGGCAGGGCTCTCGGCGGCGGATTATCTGCGCACGCTCGGCTATGAGGTGCATGTCTACGATCGCTACGATCGGTCGGGCGGGCTGCTCACCTACGGCATCCCCGGCTTCAAGCTGGAGAAATATGTCGTCACGCGCCGGGTCGAGCGGCTCGCGGCGGGCGGCATCGTCTTCCACAACGATTTCGAGATCGGGCGCGACGCCAGCCTCGACCAACTGCGCCAGCGGCATGACGCGGTGCTGATCGCCACCGGGGTCTACAAACCGCGCGCGATCAAGGCGCCGGGTGTGGACAGCGAAGGCGTGATCGACGCGCTCGACTATCTTACCGCCTCCAACCGCAAAGGCTTCGGCGATGCCGTGGCCGCATTCGACGACGGGAGCCTCAATGCCGAGGGCAAGCATGTCGTCGTGATCGGCGGCGGCGATACCGCGATGGACTGCGTGCGCACCGCCGTCCGCCAGAACGCCGCCAGCGTGAAGTGCCTGTACCGCCGCGACCGCGCCAATATGCCCGGTTCGCAGCGCGAAGTCGCCAATGCCGAGGAAGAGGGCGTCGAGTTCGTCTGGCTGACCGCGCCCGAGGCTTTCCTGGCCGACGGCAAGGTGTCCGCCGTCAAGGCAAGCCGCATGCGGCTCGGCCAACCCGACGCCAGCGGCCGCCGCGCGCCCGAGATCGATCCGGCCGGCGGATACGACGTGCCCGCCGATCTCGTCATCAAGGCGCTGGGCTTCGATCCGGAGGATCTCCCCGGTCTGTTCGGCGCGCCTGAACTCGGCGTGACGCGCTGGGGCACGGTGCTGGTCGACAACAAGACGCTGATGACCTCGCTCGACGGCGTGTTCGCGGCGGGTGACATCGTGCGCGGCGCATCGCTGGTGGTATGGGCGATCCGTGACGGCCGCGACGTGGCGGCGACGATGCACGGCTATCTGAAGACAAAGGCGGGCGCGGGGCGGCAAGCGGCATGATCGCGCGCGTTCTGATCGCCCTGTCGCTGGCCTCCCCGGTGATCGCGCAGACCCCTGCCCCGCGATCGACACCGACACGCCCTTCCGCGACTCGTCTCGATGGCGTGGTGACGCCGGGCCAGCATGCGGCCGCACCGCAGGCGTCGCGTGCCGTGCAGGCCCAGCCGGCGGTACAGTCCCCTGCCCCCGCCGACATGGACGCGCGCCGCGCCGCTGCCGCGCGGCTGCTCGTCGCCAGCCGCTTTCGCGAGCGGCAGGCGGTGACGATCCAGGAGGGGCTGCGCACCACCGAACTGGAAATGGCGGGCGAGTGCCTCCAGCGCGCGATCGACGGGCGCAACATGCAGACCTGCCGCGCGATCGCCAACCCGAGCGACGCGATGCGCGCACGGCTTGCCGAAAGCGTGTCCGCCATTCTGGACGAGGTGATCGCGGCGAGCCAGTCGGTCTACGCGCGGCGCTTCACCGTCGCGGAGATGGACGAGATCACGCGGTTCTTCAAAACGCCGGTCGGGCAACGTTACGGCGAGCTCTACCCGCAGATCATTTCCGACGTGCAGGCGCGCAAGCGCGCCATCCTGCGCCGCTATCTGACCAAGGCCGCGGCCGAGACCGCCGACCAGAAGGCACCATCATGACCGACCAACGTGCGTATCTTGCCGAACATGGCATGTACCGTCCCGAATATGAGGGCGATGCCTGCGGCGTCGGCCTCGTCGCCGCGACCGACGGCAAGCCGTCGCGCCGCGTCGTGCAGTCCGCGATCGATGCGCTGAAGGCGGTCTGGCACCGCGGCGCGGTCGATGCCGATGGGAAGACCGGCGACGGTGCCGGCCTGCATGTCGATCTGCCGATCAAATTCTTCGACGATGCCGTCACCGCGTCGGGCCACCGCATGATGCCGAACCGGCTCGCCGTCGGCATGATCTTCCTGCCGCGCACCGATCTCGGCGCGCAGGAAGCGTGCCGCACGATCGTCGAGAGCGCGATCATCGATCAGGGTTACACCATCTACGGCTGGCGGCAGGTGCCGGTCGACGTATCGGTGATCGGCCAGAAGGCACAGGCGACCCGCCCCGAGATCGAGCAGATCATGATCGCCGGACCGCTGCCGGGCGAGCAAAGCGCCGCCGAGTTCGAGAAGGATCTCTACCTCGTCCGCCGCCGTATCGAGAAGCGGGTGATCGCGGCGCAGATCAGCGGCTTCTACGTGTGTTCGCTCTCGTGCCGGTCGATCATCTACAAGGGGCTGTTCCTCGCCGAATCATTGTCGGTGTTCTACCCCGACCTGACCGACCAGCGTTTCGAGAGCCGGGTCGCGATCTTCCACCAGCGCTATTCGACCAACACCTTCCCGCAATGGTGGCTGGCGCAGCCGTTCCGTTGCCTCGCGCACAATGGCGAAATCAACACGATCCGCGGCAACAAGAACTGGATGATCAGCCACGAGATCAAGATGGCCGCCAACGCGTTCGGCGAGCATTCCGAGGATATCAAGCCGGTGATCCCGGCCGGCGCTTCCGATACCGCCGCGCTCGACGCGACCTTCGAGGCGATCGTGCGATCGGGCCGCGACGCGCCCACCGCCAAGCTGATGCTGGTGCCGGAAGCCTGGGGTCCGAAGGGCGAGATGCCGAAGTCGCACCTCGACATGTACAAATATTTCGCCAGCGTAATGGAGCCGTGGGACGGCCCCGCCGCGCTTGCCATGACCGACGGCCGCTGGGCGGTGGCCGGCGTTGATCGCAACGCGCTGCGCCCCTTGCGCTATACCCGCACCTCGGACGGGCTGCTGATCGTCGGGTCGGAAAGCGGCATGGTGGTCGTGCCCGAATCGACCGTGGTCGAAAAGGGCCGCATGGGTCCGGGCCAGATGATCGCGGTCGACCTCGACGAAGGCCGCGTGTTCACCGATCTCGCCATCAAGGACCAGATCGCCGGGGAGGCCGATTATGCGGCGATGATCGGCAAGTTCATCGCGATCGGCGATCTGCCACCCGCTGCGCCGGACGCGACGACGCGGTTCGACCGTGCCGACCTCACCCGCCGTCAGGTCGCCGCCGGGCAGACGCTGGAGGATATGGAACTGATCCTCGCGCCGATGATCGAATCGGCCAAGGAAGCGATCGGCTCGATGGGTGACGATACCCCGCTCGCCGTCATCTCGGACAAGCCGCGCCTGATCAGCCAGTTCTTCCGCCAGAACTTCAGCCAGGTCACCAACCCGCCGATCGACCCGTTGCGCGAACGCCACGTCATGTCGCTGAAGACGCGGTTTGGCAATCTCGCCAACATCCTCGATACCGAGGGTCGGCGCGACGGCGTGCTGGTGCTCGAATCGCCGGTGCTGCCCGGCGTGGACTGGTCGCGGCTGAAGGCGCATTTCGGCGCCCAAGCGGCGGAGATCGACTGCACCTTCGCGACCGGCGGCGGCCCCGAGACGCTGCGTGCCGCGATCGCCCGCATCCGCACCGAAGCCGAGCAGGCGGTCCGCGAGGGCAAGAGCGAGCTGTTCCTCACCGACATCAACGTCGGCGAGGATCGCATCGCCATCGCCGGCGTGCTGGCGGCGGCGGCGGTACACACCCACCTCGTCCGGCGCGGCCTTCGTTCCTACGCGAGCGTCAACATCCAGACCTCGGAATGCCTCGACACGCACTATTATGCGGTGCTGATCGGCGTCGGCGCGACCACGGTGCACGCCTATCTGGCGGAGGCTGCGATCGTCGATCGCCACGCGCGCGGGCTGTTCGAGGGGCTGAGCCTCGACGAATGTCTCGCCAACCATCGTCATGCGATCGACGAGGGTCTGCTCAAGATCATGTCGAAGATGGGGATCGCGGTGATCTCCAGCTATCGCGGCGGGTATAATTTCGAGGCGGTCGGGCTGTCGCGCAGCCTCGTCAACGATTTCTTCCCGGGCATGCCCGCCAAGATCTCGGGCGAAGGCTATGCCTCGCTCCACCTCAACGCCAAGCTGCGGCACGATGCGGCGTTCGACAGCGCGGTGGTCACGCTGCCGATCGGCGGCTTCTACCGCCAGCGCCACACCGGCGAGACGCACGCATACTCCGCACAACTGATGCACCTGCTGCAATCGGCGGTGGCGACCGACAGCTACTCGACCTACCTGCAATTCTCGCGCGGGGTGGAGGGGCTGCCGCCGGTGTATCTGCGCGATCTGCTCCAGTTCAACTACCCGGACGAGGGCGTTGCGGTCGATCAGGTCGAGGCGATCACCGAAATCCGCAAGCGTTTCGTCACGCCCGGCATGTCGCTTGGCGCGCTCTCCCCGGAGGCGCACGAGACGCTCGCGATCGCGATGAACCGGATCGGCGCCAAGGCGGTGTCGGGCGAGGGCGGCGAGGACAAGGCGCGTTACACGCCCTACGCCAATGGCGACAATGCCAACTCCGGCGTCAAGCAGATCGCCTCGGGCCGGTTCGGCGTGACGGCGGAATATCTCAACGCCTGCGACGAGATCGAGATCAAGGTCGCGCAGGGCGCCAAGCCCGGTGAGGGCGGGCAGCTCCCCGGCTTCAAGGTGACCGAGTTCATCGCCAAGCTGCGCCACGCCACCCCGGGCGTGACGTTGATCTCGCCGCCGCCGCACCACGACATCTATTCGATCGAGGATCTCGCGCAGCTCATCTACGACCTGAAGCAGATCAACCCGCGCGCGCGGGTGTGCGTGAAGCTCGTCTCCTCGGCGGGCATCGGCACGGTCGCGGCGGGCGTGGCGAAGGCGCACGCGGACGTCATCCTCGTCTCCGGCCATGTCGGCGGCACCGGAGCCTCCCCGCAGACCAGCATCAAATATGCCGGCACGCCTTGGGAAATGGGTCTGTCGGAGGTCAACCAGACGCTCACCCTCAACGGCCTGCGCGGGCGCATCAAGCTGCGCGCCGATGGTGGCTTAAAGACCGGCCGAGACATCGTCATCGCCGCGATCCTCGGTGCGGAGGAGTTCGGCATCGGCACATTGAGCCTGGTGGCGATGGGCTGCATCATGGTGCGCCAGTGCCATTCGAACACCTGCCCGGTCGGCGTGTGCGTGCAGGACGAGCGCCTCCGCGCGAAGTTCACCGGCACGCCTGAGAAGGTCATCAACCTGATGACCTTCATCGCGGAAGAAGTGCGCGACATTCTCGCCCGGCTCGGCGTGAAGAGCCTCGACGAGGTGATCGGCCGCACCGAACTGCTCCGCCAGGTCAGCCGCGGTGCCGAACATCTCGACGATCTCGACCTCAACCCGATCCTCGCCAAGGTCGATGCGGACGATTTCGAGCGGCGCTTCAGCCTGTCGACGTTCCGCAACGACGTGCCAGACAGCCTCGATGCGCAGATCATCAAGGATGCCGCCGCCGTGTTCTCGCGCCGCGAGAAGATGCAGCTGACCTATTCGGTGCGCAACACGCACCGCGCGGTCGGCACGCGGCTGTCGAGCGAGATCACCCGCACCTACGGCATGGATGCGCTGGCGGACGGGCATGTCCACATCCGCCTGCGCGGCTCGGCCGGGCAGAGCCTCGGCGCGTTCCTGTGCAAGGGCATCACGCTCGAAGTGTTCGGCGATGCCAACGATTATGTCGGCAAGGGGCTGTCGGGCGGTATCATCGCGCTGCGCCCGGTGGTGTCCTCGCCGCTCAAATCGAACGAGAACACCATCATCGGCAACACGGTGCTGTACGGCGCGACCTCGGGCAAGCTGTACGCGGCGGGCCAGGCGGGCGAACGCTTCGCGGTGCGCAATTCCGGCGCGATCGTGGTGGTGGAGGGCTGCGGCGCCAACGGCTGCGAGTACATGACCGGCGGCGTGGCAGTGGTGCTCGGCGCGGTCGGTACCAACTTCGGCGCAGGCATGACCGGCGGCATGGCGTTCGTCTACGATCCCGACGGCAGTTTCGAGCGGCGCGCCAACCCGGAGAACATCACCTGGAACCGGCTGGCGTCGTCGCACTGGGAATCGGTGCTGCTCGGCCACGTCCGCGCGCATCACGCCGCGACCGACAGCAAATGGTCGGGCGCGCTGCTCGACGATTGGGGCCGCGTGATCGAGCATTTCTGGCAGGTCGTGCCCAAGGAGATGCTGTCGCGTTTGAGCCAGCCGCTCGACGATCGTGAAAGCCTTCAGGCGGCGGAGTAGTTTAGAGCCTTCCGGTCCACATGCCGCCCGGCTACACGGGCGGCATGTGGCAACTCTATCAATTCCCGCTCTGCCCGTTTTCACGTAAAGTCCGCCTGCTGCTGGGCGAGAAGGGCGTCGGCTACGAGCTGGTGCGCGAATCGCCTTGGCAGCGGCGCGACGAGTTCATCGACATGAACCCGGCGGGCCAGGTGCCGGTGATGACGGATGCGACCCGCAGCATCCTGCTGATCGATTCGATGGCGATCTGCGAATATTTCGAGGAGACGATCGAGAAGTCCGCGATGATCTCCGGTCCCGCCACATATCGTGCCGAGATTCGCCGGCAGGTCGCGTGGTTCGATTCGCAGTTCTTCGCGGACATCACCGCGCCGCTGCTTCACGAACGCATGGAGAAGCGGCTCGTCACGCGGCAGTCACCCGATTCGAAGGTGCTGCGCGAGGCGATGCGTGCGGCGGTGCGGCACCTCGATTATACCGATTACCTGCTCGACCATAACAACTGGATGGCGGGATCGACCATGACGCTCGCCGATCTGGCGGCGGCGGCGCAGATTTCGGTGGTCGATTATCTCGGCGGGATCGACTGGAAGAACCACGAACAGACCGCACGCTGGTATCGCGGCCTCAAGAGCCGGCCGAGCTTCCGCCCGCTGCTGTCCGAGCGGATGGACGGCATACAGCCGACCCCGCATTACGACGACGTGGATTTCTGAAGCCGGTGCACGTCACCCACGATCCCGCCGCCGCGCCAGCGCCGACGATTACCTTTGATGACTTCCTCAGCGTCGATATCCGCGTCGGCACCATCGTCGAGGCGCTGCCGTTTCCCGAAGCGCGCAAACCCGCGTTCAAGCTGGTGATCGACTTCGGCCCGACGCTCGGCGTTCGCAAATCCTCCGCGCAGATCACCGAGCATTATACGCTCGCCGATCTGCCCGGCCGTCAGGTCGCGGCGGTGGTCAACTTCCCGCCGCGCCAGATCGGCAAGTTCCTGTCCGAAGTGCTGACGCTCGGCTTTCCGGACGCAGATGGCAATGTCGTGCTGGTCACGCCGACCGCTGGCGTCCCCAACGGCGGGCGGCTGTTCTAGATGCTCTTGCTGATGCCGAAGAAGAACCCGCGCCGCTGACCATATTGCGGCGCGCCCACGCCGACGCCCGATCCATCGCGGATTTCGTAGACATGGTCGAACAGGTTGAACACGTCGGCGCGCACCTCGATGCCGGGGCCGGTGAACTTGTGGCTCGCGCTGATGTTGAACACCGCATAGCCGGGCAGCTTGCCGCCGTTGGGCACGTCCCCGTCACGGCGCAGGCCGGACCCGTAGATCATGCTCGCCGCCAGCTTGCTGTCGTGCAGGAAGCCGCGATCGAAGCGGTACGATGCGCCGCCCGACCCCGTCCAGGTCTGGTCGTGATCGAGATAGATGTACTGCCGGCTGATCGTGGCGAGATCGGCGGGGTCGAAGTTGAACTGACCCGAACTGATGTCGGTGCCCTTCGCTTCGGCATGGGCGATGTTGCCGTACACCAGCCAGCCGAGGTGCGTGTAGCTGACGTTGCCCTCGATCCCGTCGATCCGCCCGCGCCGGTAGTTGAACGGCGTCAGGATGATCGGCGCGCCGAACTGCCCCTCGTCGAGCAGGTTGCGTGAGCGGCGATGATAACCGTCCACGCCGATCGTGAATGGCCCGAACTTCTGCTCGGCGCCGATGTCGAAATAATCCTGCCGCTCGGCAAACGGCACGTCCCCGTACGTCCCCGGCGCCTGCGCGCTGGTGCCGACGAACTTGGCGATGGTGGTGGTGGCGACGTTGGCGAACGGTGCGGGCGAGAAGTACCGCGCATAGCCGCCGTGGATGGTGAAACCGCCGCCCGCCGCCCACACCGCGTTGACGCGTGGGGAGAATTGCTGCTCGCTGCGGTAGCCGTCGTAATGGTCGAACCGGCCGCCGAAGTTGATCGTGATATGGTCGATCGGCTGCCATTCGTCCTGAAGATAGACGCTGTACGTCATCTCGGTCGCGGAGCCGTTGTCGGTGACCGCGATCGGCTGGCCGGTCTGCGCGCCGTCGCCGTCGACCGGGAACACCTGAGTCGTGGTATCGCGGATGCCGTGGTCGCGCGTGATGACGAACCCGCCGCGCAGCGTATGCGCACCGCTCAGCCGGTATACGCCCTCGACCTGTACGCCGGTGGTGAAATCCTGCTTCTTCGCCGCCTGCGCGATGCCGTTGAACAGCAGCTCGCCCAGCACGTCCGGCGTATATTGCAGCGAGGAATAGCGCGCGAACACCGAGCCTTGCAGCGTCAGCGGCCCGGCGTCGTGGAGCAGGCTGAGGATGCCGAACGCGGTGCGCTCATGCTGGCGTTCGTCGAGATCGTCGCTCAAGAAATCGCTGACGCCGCCGACCGAATAGCCCGCATCCGGGTGCAACCCGCGCGGATTGGGGATCTGGAAGCGCTGGTCCGAATAGCCGCCGATCAGCGAGACGCGGTTGCCGTCGTCGATCGTGTGATCGAGATAGACGAAGCCCTGATACTGGTTGGTCTGATCGTGCAGCGCGTCGGTGCTGCCATCGACCGATTCGATGCCGAGATCGTTGTGGCGGTAGCTCGCCGTGACGAAGTAATTGGTGTTGCCGGTCTTGCCGCCATATTCGACACTCGGTTCGATCGTGCCGCGACTGCCGCCGTACAGCGATACCTCGCCGCCGTTCTCAAAGCCGCTCTTGGTAGTGATGTCGATGATGCCGGCGGTGCGCAGGCCATATTGCGCGGGGAGCGCGCCGGTGCGCAGATCGAAGCGATCGACCAGCCGCGGCGACAGCGTCTGCCCGAACACCGCGATGCCTTCGGGCAGGATCGTGCCGTTGATGCGGTATTGCAGGTTGGCATGATCGTCACGGACGTGAAGCTGCCCCGCCCCGTCCTGCGACACGCCGGGAAGTTGCAGCAAAATCTGGTTGAGTTGCTGGTTGTCGCCGCCCGGCAGCGCCTGGATCGTCGCGTTGGAGATCGAATAGGTCGTCGCGCCAAGGCTCGGCTGGATCGACGCGCGCGCCGCGTTGAGCCGGCCGGTGACGACGATGTCCTTCGGCACGGCAGCGGGCGCCGCCGGCGCGGCCTGGCTGGTCGGCGGCTGCTGGGCAGGTGCATCCTCCGCAAACGCCGGGGCGGCAAGCAGCGCGGCGCCGCTCAGCAGCAGGATCCGATAAGGCATGGACAGGGAGGCTCCGGTTAGCGCGCTCGCGCCAGGACGATACGATGTAATGTCTCCGGATCGTCAAGCCTCCCGGGCACGATCCACAGACGTCTCCCGTTGCCGGTTCGATCCTTGCGGAATGCTGAACCGCTCGGACAGGTTTGAAATGACCCAACCACTTTCTTCCAGCCGCCTTCTTCCCCATCATACGTTGGAAACTCCGGAACTGGAATGATGATCCGCTCCGGTCCTGGTGTTTCCTCGTTTCAGCGAGTGGCGCGGCGGGAAGGTCGTCACCTCGTCTGGTACCGCCGGAATCAGGCCCGCGTTGACGAGATCAGACCGACACCACCCTTTCCCGACCCGTCCTATTTTGAGGTCATCGGTCTGATCGCGTGCGAAGTGGTATGTCCAACCGGTGTGCGCGGCGAGCTCCGCAAAAGCGACCATGCGACTTGCCAGATCCAGGACGTCCACGAGCTTTGCGACGAGACGCTGGCCTTCGCGACGGAATGTCAGATGTGTTGATTTCCACTGAGAGCTGACCCGGAGAAGGCATAAATTTCCACCGAGAAGTGACCCGTGTCTCAATCTCACCCCGGCAGGCTGTCGGGGGATCAAGGAGTGATAGACATGGCGTTACTGAGCGTCATCCGGCGCTGGGCATTCCGGGACGGGATGTCGATCCGGGAGATAACCCGACGTACAGGGCTTTCGCGCAACACCATCCGCAAATACCTGCGGTCGGACGCGCTGGAGCCGAAGTTCGAAACGGTCGACCGGCCGAGCAAGCTGGATCCGTTCGCGGACCGGCTGTCGGGATGGTTGAAGACGGAAGCGAGCAAATCGCGCAAGCAACGGCGCACCGCCAAGCAGATCCACACCGACCTGGTCTTGCTAGGTTATGACGGCTCGTACAGTCGGGTAGCGGCGTTCATCCGGGCGTGGAAGGCGAACCGTCAGGTTCAGGAGCAGACGACGGGCCGGGGCACATTCGTGCCGCTGGTGTTCACCGCCGGCGAAGCCTTTCAATTCGACTGGAGCGAGGACTGGGCTATCCTGGGCGGCGAGCGGGTGAAACTGCAGGCAGCACACACCAAGCTGTCGCACAGCCGCGCGTTCATCGTGCGAGCGTGCCGTTCCGGTTCGAGCGGCGCGAGCTGTGGCTCAAGCCGACCGTGGCGTTGGTGGGTGACGTGCTCGGCGAGGTTGTGCCGTTGCGCCGTACGCTGTGGATGCAGTCTTTTACCGACATCCGATCAAGGGATCGCTTCCACGTCTGGCTCGCGCATCGTCTTGAACGCTGGGAGGCGTGGGGCAGGATGACCATGGCTGCATGATCGAAGTCGCAGGTGGGCGGGTGGATCCGGATCGAAGTGGTCGATCGTTCACTCGAGCTCAGCGGCAGGATGGGACCGGCGCGCTTCGAACCGCGATTCGGAAAGCTCCGGCTGAAGCTGATCGACCAGGTTCCGCAGACCCTGTTCACTGCGTGCAGGGGCCGTCCGATTGAAGAAGTCGTAGACCATGTCGCACTCCGTGGGCGGGGGTGGCGAATCGACGAGATCGAAGACGCGACAGCGCGTGGCAGGGGTCAGGCGCTGGTCACGGTGATCGGTTCGATCACCTGTCGGTTGCCATGGGCACGCTGAGGGCACAGACCGACAAGCTGAACGGCGGCGGCCATCGATGACGGGTGTTTAAAAACACGCCACGGCACTGCCGGCCACCGCTTTGACCCACTTGGGTCATTTCATCCCTGCCATTGGGTCAGGGTTAAACTGTCCGCGCGTGAACCGGCTGTTGTCGGTGGTGGGCTCGCCGGGATTCGAACCCGGGACCTACAGATTAAAAGTCCGTTGCTCTACCGACTGAGCTACGAGCCCGACCGAGTGACGCGCGTTAGGGGCGCGCGGGCCTTCGGTCAACCATCCGCGCGCGTGCGGCGAGGTGACGGACGCTGCGGCCGGTGCCGGGGTCGCGCCACGACGGCGCGATCGCCACCAGCGGATCGAGTACGAAGCGCCGTTCCCGGAATGCGGAATGCGGAATGGTCAGGTCGCGCGCGCGCCACCTGCCACCGCTCCACAGCACGATATCGAGATCGATCACGCGTTCGCCCCAGCGCTGCCCGCGCCGCCGCCCGAACTCGCGCTCGATCCGCTTCAGCGCGGCGAGCAAGCCGGGCGGATCGAGCGCGGTCTCGAGCAGCGCGGCACTGTTGGCGAAACGCCGCGACGATGGCCCGAGCGGGGCGGTGTCGAACATCGGCGCCACCGCGACCACACGGCCGAGTGTACCGAGCGCCGCCACGCCCGCGCGCACCTCGGCGACGGGCGGGCCGTGGCGGCCGCGCCGATTCGATCCGATCGCGATGGCGTAGCTTGTCGGCATGGCGTCACCCGCCTACGCGAGGGCGATGCTGACCCCAAGCCCTCTTCCCGAAACCGAACCGCCACACGATTGCCCGCGCTGTCCGCGCCTCGTTGCGGTGCGCGAATCGCTGCGCGCGGAATATCCGACGTGGTGGAACGCCCCCGTGCCGGCGTTCGGTGATCCGAACGCGTGGCTCGGCATCATCGGCCTCGCACCCGGCAAGCACGGCGCGAACCGTACCGGACGCCCGTTCACCGGCGATTCGGCAGGCGACCTGCTGTACGCCACGCTCGGCACGTTCGGCCTCGCCAGCGGTGTCTACGAAGGCAAGCCGGACGATACGCTGGCACTGGACGGTGCGATCATCCTCAACGCGGTCAAGTGCCTGCCGCCCGAGAACAAGCCGACGCCGGAGGAAATCCGCACCTGCCGCGCGTTCCTCGACGATCAGGTCGCCGCGCTGCCAAATGCCCGTATCTTCGTCGCACTTGGTCAGATCGCGCATCAGTCGGCGGTGAAGGTGCTGGGCGGGCGGCTGCCGAAGGCCCCGTTCGCGCACGGCGCCGAACATCGCATGCCGGACGGGCGCATCCTGATCGATAGCTATCACTGCTCGCGCTACAACCAGAACACCGGCAAGCTGACCACGGCAATGTTCGAGGCGGTGTTTTCGCGCGCGGTGGCACTGCACGACGCAGCCTGACCAGCGGACGCGGGGGAGAGCACCCTCGCTCGATCCCCCGCGTTATCGTATCGCCGTGCCGGTCTTTCCGGCGGCGTCCTCCCCAGGATCGTTTTATCATTGTGTGGCGTTACGACAAAAATCGCCTAGCCGGGCTTCGCACAAAAAAAAAGGCCGGTACGAGACCGGCCGTAAAAGTTTTAGGAGAGGATGCCTGAAAGGCACACTCTTTGTGCACCGCAGCACGTTTGCTCGCAAGTGCAAAAGATGCATCCATAGTTGCGCAATCGGAATTGATGCTGATCAGATGTCCTGCACCAACCGCCCATACAGCTCGGGGCGGCGATCGCGGAAGAAGCCGAACGCGGCGCGGTGACGCTTGACCCGATCGAGGTCGAGCGTCGCGGTCAGCACGCCGGTTTCGCCCGCGCCGAACTCCGCCAGCATGTCGCCGCGCTCGTCGCAGATGAAGCTGTGTCCGTAGAAGTTCTGGCCATGCTCGCTGCCGATCCGGTTCGACGCCACCACCGGCACCACGTTCGACACCGCATGGCCAACCATCGCGCGCCGCCATAACCGAGACGTGTCGAGGTCGGCATCATGCGGCTCGCTGCCGATCGCGGTCGGGTAGAACAGCACCTCCGCGCCCATCAGCATCATCGCGCGCGCGGTTTCGGGATACCATTGGTCCCAGCACACGCCCACGCCGAGCGTCGCTTGCGGCCCCGGCCACACCTTGAAACCGGTGTTGCCAGGGCGGAAGTAGAACTTCTCCTCATAGCCTGGGCCATCGGGGATGTGGCTCTTGCGGTACACGCCCATCACCGTGCCGTCCGGGCCGATCATCGCCAGCGAGTTGTAATGGTGTGGTCCGTCCGCCTCGAAGAAGCTGGTCGGGATATAGACGCCCAGCTCCGCCGCAAGCGCCTGCATCGCCAGCACCGATTTGTGTTCGCCGGTCGGCTTGGCGGTGGCGAACAGCCCCTCGTCCTCGACCCGGCAGAAATACTCGCCCTCGAACAGTTCGGGCGGCAGGATCACCTGCGCGCCCCTGCCCGCCGCCTCGCGGATGAGGTCGGAAACATGCGCGATATTGGCGTCGATATCGTTGCTGAAGCTCAGCTGCAACGCAGCCACGGTGATTTCGGTCATAGCCATCCCTTAGCCGCTGGTAGCCGGCGCGGAAATGGTGCGTGGCCGGCGGAATTGAAAGGGAAAGCTCAACCGCGGGCGCGGACGATGCGCTCGAAACAGGCGCGCACCTGCTCCGGATCGGCATCGCGCTCCAGCCGGCGCAAGCGGAAGTGGACGTGCGCCATCGCCTGATAATAGCCGGTGAAGATCGGGTTGATCGCGCCGCCCGCCAGCGCACCGAGCAGCGGCGTCGCCTGCGCCAGCGCCTTTTCCCCCAGCACCACGCCGAAGCGCGGCGCCGCCGCCCTGATAATCTCCGCCAGCGTCTTCCCGCCGAGCGCAAGCCGACTCGCGAACAGCCCGGCCTCGGCAGCATCATCCTCGCCGAGCGGACCGCCCAGCGCGAACACCGCGACGCACTGCGCCCGCACCGCGGGATCGGTAAGATCCTCGCCGTAATCGCGCGCGATCTGCTGGACCGATCGCAGGATCAGCGTGGTCGTCACCGGCAGATCGACCAGCGTGGTAGCCACCCCGCCAAGACCGCCGAGCGCACCGCTGATCCCGGTGAAGACACGGTGCGCCACCTCGCCCCGCAGCCGCCGCAGCGCGCGCGACGGCACCGATCCTTCCGCCGACCCCTGCGTCGCGAACGCCACCGCATAACTCTGCCGGAGCGCCAGCGCGGCCGCCTCGCCGATCGCGGACTGCACCACCGAGGGCAATCGCGCGGTGACACGCTCGGCACGTTGCCCCGCCCAGCCGGCAAGTCGCATCAGCAGCCCGTTTGCCGACCGGTAGCGATCCGCGATCGCGCCCAATTCCGTTATCACCTCGGCGTCGAGACCTGCGCAGGCATTGCCGAGAGCGCCCTCGTCCATGTTCATCATCCACCTCGCCGCATGTGCTTCGCGCCCAACGCACCGAAGCGGCGAAGCGCCTCAGAACTGGTGGCCGGTCCGGTCGCGCTTGGTGGCGAGATACTGCGCGTTGTGCGGATTGGACGGCAACACGTGCGGCACGCGCTCGACTACCGCGACCCCCGCCGCCTCAAGCTGCGCGACCTTTTCGGGATTGTTGGTGAGCAATCGCACCTGGTCCTGCCCGAGCAGCGTCAGCATCCGCGCCGCCACCGCGAAGTTGCGCGAATCGACCGCGAAGCCGAGCCGCGTGTTGGCATCGACCGTATCGAAGCCCTGATCCTGCAAGGCATAGGCGCGCAGCTTGTTGATCAGGCCGATGCCGCGCCCCTCCTGCCGCAGGTACAGCAGGATACCCCAGCCGCTCGCCTGGATCGCGGCGATCGCGGCGTCGAGCTGCGGCCCGCAGTCGCACTTCAGACTGCCGAGCACGTCGCCGGTCAGGCATTCGCTGTGCAGCCGCACCAGCGGCGGCCGGCCATCGGGCGTGCCGATCACCAGCGCGACATGCTCGCCCGGCATTTCGGGGGTGCGGAAGGCGTAGATCTCCGCCTGCTCCGCGCCCGCCACCGGCAGGCGCGCATGGGTGGCGATGGTCAGCCGCGCGGCATCCTCGTGGCACGCGATGTCGGCGGGGGTGATCGTCAGCGCGGCCGAGCCGTCCGCGACCGCGAAGAACGCCGGCAGCATCCCCGCGATCCGCGCCAGCGACAGCGCCGCGCCCGCCGCCTCGGCCTGCGCGACCGGAATGGCGCGGAACGGCCCCTTCAGCGGCGTGCCGAGATCGAGTTGCGGATCGGCGAGCGCGGTCGCGGTCGCGAAGTCGAGCCACGGCGCACGTTCAACCAGCACCGGCGTATCGGGCGCGGCCGCCGCCAGCTGATTGGCAAGCTTCAGCGTCACCGCGCGACCGGCGCTGAGCAGCACCGGCGCCTGCGAACTCGGATCAAATGCGGCGAGCCGCACCGGGTCGGCGGTCTCGATCGGCAGCAACGCGAGCGTGCCGCCTGCCCCATGGATCGCAATCGGCCATCCGCGCCGGAGCGCGTCGATCGCAAGCGCCGTCAGCCGAGCGTCGCTCACACCCGGAACTCGGTCATGATCGGCACGTGATCGGACGGTTTCAGCCAACTGCGGCAGCCCTCGAATACGGTGTGCGACACAGCCTTGGCGGCAACGTCGGCGGTCGCCCACATATGATCGAGCCGCCGCCCACGGTCGTTGACGGTGAAATCGGGCGAGCGATAGCTCCACCACGTATGCAGCCGCGCCGGTGCCGGATGGAAGTGCCGGCCGAGATCGACCCAGGAGTTCGAAGCGCGCAACCGCTCCAGAGCATCGACCTCGACCGGCGTATGGCTGACCGTATTGAGCAACTGCTTGTGGCCCCACACGTCCGACGGCAGCGGCGCGATGTTGAAGTCGCCGACCAGCAGCGTCGGCGCGCTCAGACCCTGCGACCAGCCAATCATCCGCTCGACGAAATCGAGCTTCTGGCCGAACTTCGCGTTCACTTCGCGGTCAGGCACGTCGCCGCCCGCCGGCACGTACACGTTCTCGATCCGCATGCCGTTTTCCAGCCGCACGCCAACGTGACGTGCCTCGCGGTTGGCCTGCCAGTCGAACCGGTCGTCCTCCACCAGCGGCACGCGGCTGATGATCGCCACGCCGTGGTGCATGCGCTGGCCGTGCAAGGTGATGTGTTTGTAGCCGAGCGCCTTGAACGGCGCGGCCGGGAAATCGCCGTCGATCACCTTGATTTCCTGCAAACACAGGATGTCGGGCGACACCTCGCGCAGGAACTGTTCGACGATATCGATGCGGAAACGCACCGAGTTGATGTTCCAGGAAACGATCTTCAGCGTGTCGGCGGCGGTCGAAATCATTGCGGGGATGTAGCGATGCCGCCGGGCACGCGCCAGTGCGGCGTCACCTGCCCAAGAAACCAAAAGGCCCTCGCTCCGGGGGCATGGAGCGAGGGCCGACCGGCGTTCGTCACGCAGGCGGGGAGCGGAGCCTCAAGCAACAGGGGGAAATCTCAAGGTCCCCGCAACCGCAGGGCTCGTTTAGCGGCGCGAACCTGTCGCCACTATGAACGAAACCGGCGAACCGCGCGCAAAACGGATGACATTTGCGTCACCCTACCCCTTCGGTGATTTGGTGCGCGGGTCGTTCCAGCGGAACATCCCGTCACTGACCGGCGCATTGAAATGCTGGTTGGAGAATCGCACGGTGGTGCGGTTGCTCTGCGAATCGAGCGCGACCCAGCCTTCCAGCCGCAATCCCGCCGGCGCGGTAGCATCGCGGGTGAAGACCATGTTGATCCGCCCGAACTCCGGATGCTTCGGGTCGCTCGCATCGACCGAGACGATGCGCGGATCGCCGGTGTCGACGACATGGGCGATGCCGCTGATGTCCTTGTCCGGATTGAGCACGATGCCGAGCGGCGTCGAGCCGATCGGCCAGCGCTGCACCTGTCGTACCGAATAGTCGATGAACGTCAGCGCCTTGCCGTCGCCCACGATCAGGATCGGCACGCCCTTCTGATACTGAAAACGGATCTTGCCGGGCTGCTTTAGCGTCAGCGTGCCGGTCACCACCTTGCCGTTGCGATCGGTCTGGGCGAAATCTGCGGTCATCGTCTTCATCGCGCGTAGGTGCTGCTGGACTTGCGCGAGGTCGCTGCTGGCTGGCGCGGCGGCAAGAAGGGCGGGCGCGGCGAACAGCGCCCAGGCCGGCGAACGGATCATGGGGAACTCCTGAAATCTGGGGACCACGCCTAGCGGACGCGGCTTGAACCCGCTCTTAACGCATGAAGCAGGCGTTGTTCAGCACCGGCCTAGACCGGCTGCCCCTCGCGATCGCGCAGCACTTCGCGGCGGCCGACGTGGTCGGGACGGCCGACGATGCCGTCCTTCTCCATCCGCTCGATCAGCCGCGCCGCCGAATTGTAGCCGATGCGGAGCTGGCGTTGCAGCCACGATGTCGATGCCTTCTGGCTCTCGCACACCAACTGGATCGCGCTGCGATACTGCTGGTCCTCCGCCGTATCCTCGCCCGCCGGCGCACCGTCCATCGCGAAGCTTTCCGCTGGCTCTTCCGTGACCGACTGGATGTAATCGGGCCGCCCCTGCGAGCGCCAGTGATCCGCGACCGCATGCACCTCGTCGTCCGACACGAACGGGCCGTGTACACGCACGATGCCCTTGCCGCCGGGCATGTAGAGCATGTCGCCCTTGCCGAGCAGTTGCTCCGCGCCCTGTTCGCCGAGGATGGTGCGCGAATCGATCTTGGAGGTGACGTGGAAGCTGATCCGCGTCGGCAGGTTCGCCTTGATGACGCCGGTGATGACGTCGACCGACGGCCGCTGCGTCGCCATGATGAGGTGAAGCCCCGCCGCGCGCGCCTTCTGCGCAAGCCGCTGGATCAGGAACTCGACCTCCTTGCCCGCGGTCATCATCAGATCGGCCAGCTCGTCGACGATGATGACGATCTGCGGCAGGATCTGATAGTCGAGCGTCTCCTCCTCATAGGTCGGCGCGCCGGTATCGGGGTCGTAACCGGTCTGCACCTTGCGCCCGAGCGGCTGGCCCTTGGCCTTCGCCGCGCGCACCTTGTCGTTGAAACTGGCGAGGCTGCGCACGCCGACCGACGACATCTGCCGGTAGCGATCCTCCATCTGCTCGACCGCCCATTTCAGCGCGCGCACCGCCTTGGCGGGATCGGTCACGACGGGGGAGAGCAGGTGCGGAATATCCTCGTACATGCTCAGTTCGAGCATCTTCGGATCGATCATGATCATGCGGCACTGGTCGGGCCGCAGCCGGTACAGCAGCGACAGGATCATGCTGTTGAGACCGACCGACTTGCCCGAACCGGTGGTGCCCGCGACGAGCAGATGCGGCATCGGCGCAAGGTTCGCGATCACCGCGTCGCCGGCGATGTTCTTGCCGAGCACCAGCGGCAGCGAACCGGGCTCGTCCTCGATCGCGTCGATCAGTTCGCGCAGGCCCACCATCTCGCGCCGCGCGTTGGGCAATTCGATGCCGATCACGGTGCGCCCCGGAATGGTAGCGACGCGCGCGGAAATCGCAGACATGTTGCGGGCGATATCGTCGGCAAGCTGGATGACGCGGTTGGCCTTGATGCCGGGCGCCGGCTCGAGTTCGTACATCGTCACGACCGGCCCCGGCCGCACGTTGACGATCGACCCCTTCACATGGAAATCGTCGAGCACCGATTCGAGCAGCCGGGCATTGCGTTCCAGCGCGGCCTTGTCGATCGGCCCGCCGACCGAGGCGGGCGCCGGCTTGAGCAGGTCGATCGAGGGCAGTTGCGAACTGTCGCCGAGATCGAACGAGGTCTGCTGCGCCTTCGGGCGCGGTGCCGCCACCGCCGCCATCGTGCGATCGCTGATGACCGGCGCGGGCCGCGCATCAGGCGCGGCGACCGCGCGCGGCACGGTGATGCGCGGCGCGTCGGGCGTGCGGCGCACGTCCTCGACCTCGTAATCCTCGTCATCGTCGGCCGCCGCGAACGCGCGCTCGGCCGAGCGTTCGCGCAGGTCGGCGAGCGCCTTCAGCGGCCGCACGATCGTCGCGCCGTCCAGCCCGACCACGAAGCTCGACGCCCAACAGGCGAGGCCGCCCAGCCCGATCACCGCGCCAAGCCCGCGCGCCGTCCACAGCATCCCCTGCTGGTTGGGGATGAAGCTCAGCGCGAACCGAATCAGGTCGGCCAGCGTCAGCCCGGCAAGCCCGCCCCAGCCCGCCGGCAGCCACAGCACCGCCGTCGCGGAGATCAGCGCGAGCGTCGTGCCCATCAGCATCACGCCGGATGTCGCGAGCAACAGCATCAGCCGCCAGCGCCCGACCGGCACATCGCGCCACAGCCGCAGCGCGATCAGCACCATCACCGGCATCATCAGCACGACGAGCGGACCGAACAGGAACAGCGTGATATCGGCCGCCCATGCTCCCACCGGCCCCAGCCAGTTGCGCGCCGGTCCTGCCGAAGCGGTGTTGAACGACGGGTCGCCGGAATGATAGCTCGCCAGCGCGACGACGAAGCCGATCAGCCCGATCACGATCGCCATCGCCCCGATCACGCGGCTGCTGCGCATCGCGCCGGCCTTCACCGTTTCACGCCAAAGCGGCGGCTGCACGCGGCTCGCCATGATAAGTTCCCTGAATGTGCGCTGTTGGTTCCATCATCGCGCGTGGCGGGCTTGGCGTCAAGATTGGCACATCGCACCGCAGGCGCTACAGGGGCGGCATGAACCAAGCGGACGTCATCATCCTGGGCGGCGGGCTGGTCGGCAGCGCGCTGGCCGTCGCGCTGTCGGCGCATGGCCTCGGCGCGATCGTCGTCGACATCGCCGATCCCGAGGTCATCCTCGCGGCGGGCTTCGACGGGCGTGCCTCGGCGATCGCCAGCGCGCCCCACCGGATGCTCGGCGCGATCGGCGTGCTCGATCGGCTGGCGGGTGTCGGCTGCCCGATCCAGGGTATCCGGGTGAGCGACGGGCTCGCGCCCGGCAAGCTCGATTTCACGCCCGACACCGGCGAAACCGCGCTCGGTACGATGTTCGAGAACCGGCTGCTGCGCCGCGCGCTGTTCGAGGCGGCGCAAGCCGCCCCCGGCGTAGAGGTCCGCATGAATACCCGCGCGGTTTCCACCGTCCGCGATGCGCACGGCGTCACCGTCACGCTCGATACAGGCGACGTGATCCGCGCACCCTTGCTGATCGCGGCGGAGGGTCGCAATTCACCCACGCGCGAGACGGCCGGGCTGAAGGTCGCGCGCTGGCAGTACGACCACAGCGCGATCGTCACCTCGCTCCACCACGAACATTCCCACGAAAACATCGCTTTCGAGATCTTCTACCCGCAGGGGCCGTTCGCGATCCTCCCGCTCAACGACGATGCCGACGGCCATCGCTCGGCGATCGTCTGGTCGGTCAAGCGGCACGAGGCGCCCGGCATGGTCAAGCTGTCCGATCGCGGCTTCCTTGCCGAATGCGACAAGAAGATGGGTGGCTTCCTCGGCAAACTCGGGCCGCTCGGCAATCGCTGGAGCTACCCGCTCGGCTTCCACCACGCCGCGACGATCACGGGCGAACGGCTCGCGCTGGTCGGCGATGCGGCACACGGCATCCACCCGATCGCGGGCCAAGGCGTCAACGTCGGTTTCCGCGACGTGGCGACGTTGGTCGAGGTGCTGGTCGAGGGCAAGCGCACCGGGCTCGATCTCGGCGATCCACAACTGCTCGCCCGCTACGAGCGGTGGCGCAGCCTCGACACGTTCATGGTCGCCGCCGCCACCGATGGTCTCACCCGGCTGTTCGGCATCCCCGGCCGGACCGCCAATGCCGCGCGCCGCTTCGGGCTGGCGGCGGTCGACCGGCTGCCGCCGCTCAAGAACCGCTTCATGGCCGAAGCGCGCGGCGAGAGCGGCGACGTGCCGAAGCTGTTGCAGGGGATGATAGTCTAGCCTGACCCGCGTCTTCGCCTAACTCGACAGCGCACCCCTGGCGGCGAACAGATCCGCCAGATCCCCCGCCGGGCTTGCCGCCGGGATTGCCGCCATCGCCTTGGCGATCGTGTCGGGCGTCAGCTTGCCGACCGGTTGGGTGAGCAGATCGAACGACGCCGCCGCCGCCGTGCCACGAAAGCCCGCGACATATTGCGCGCGTAGCCGGGCAAGGTCCGGCTCGCGCCCGAGCATCCCAAGCGCCACCGCGCGGCGCAGCACCAACGCCTGATCGACCGGTGCGAGCGTGCCGCGCGCGGCGCCCACCTTGGCATCGGCAAGCGTCGCCCAGTCGCGGCTCTGCCACGCCACTTCGGACTTGATCCCCTCCGACCCCGGCACCGTGTCGAGCACCGCCATCGCCTGATCCGGATGGCCGAGCTGGAACAACGCCACCGCCTCGACCCGCTGGCGGGCGTAGCGCATGTCATCCGGGTACGGCGGCGCGGCGGTGTCGCGCAGCGCCTTCAGCGCGCGGTCGGCCTTGCCGGCGAGGATGTAGAGGCTGGCGACCCGCACCGACACCGGCCCCTTTTCGATATCCTGCGCGCGCGAATTCATCTGATAGGCGAGCAGGTCGCCCGCGCGCTCGAACAGGCCCGCCGCCTGCAAGCGCCCGGCAAGCTGGTTGAGCATCGCATCGCCCGCCGCGCCGCCCGGCGCGAGATCGCGATAATCCCAGAACAGCCCGGCCGCATCGCCGGTCGACAGCTTGCTGTCTGGCGCGATCGCGGTGCCGAGCGCGGCCTGCAACTGCGCGAGCATCGGTCCGGCATCCTTGCCGATCGCGAAATAGCGGATCAACGGCGCACCGCTGGACAATTCGCCGCGCAGATCGCTCGAGGCTCCCGCCAGCTTGTAGCCGACCCGGAGCGCGCGCTCCTCGATGTCACCGCCGCGCCATTCGAAACGGATCTGGTCGACCTGCTTCGCCATCGCCGGAGAGGTCTGGCCATGCGCGACCGCCGCCTCGATCCCGCTCAGCTTCGCGTCGATACGCTGTTCGTAGGTGCCGGCCTGCTCTACGCGGGCGAGCCGCAGCCGGCCGTTCTGCGCATCGCCGCTGGCGTACAGCGCCTTGCCCCGCAACAGATTCGCCGCCACGTCGCCATCGCCAAGCATCCCCAGCCAATGCAACGCGCGCTGCGGCTGTTCCTGCGCGATCGAAGCGGACGCGACCGACAGCACGAACGGCCGCCGCGCGCCGCCGGTGCGCGCCTGCATCGCCGGCAGCGCGCAGCCGACCTGCGCCAGCGCGGCGTCGCCCATGGTGTTCTGCGCCGCCAGCAGCCGCAGCCGCCACGCGCATGCCTCGGCATTATCCGCCAGCATCGGCGCATTGAGCGCAGCGAGACCCTCGACCGGGCGGCCGAGCAGGGTCAGCGCCGCCCCCTTGGCAAGCACGAAGGCGGGAACGAGCGCCAGGTCGGGATCGTCCTGCTGCATCACCTCCAGCACGCCGAGCGCCTCGGCACCATGCGCGCGACCGAGGAAGCTGCGCGCGATGTCCCAGCGTACCGCCTGTCGCCCGGCGGACCCGCCGCGCACCAGTTCGCTGCGCAGCTTCTCGTCATCGATTACCTGCCAACTGCCCGGCCCGGTCGGCACGGCGGCATTGGCGAGCACCGCCGCGAACCCCGGCAGTCGCGCCACCGGCACACCCGCCGCGACAGCCCCGCCCGCAACGACACTGGCGCCGCCGAGCAGCAGCGCGGCGCTGAGCAGCGCGCGCCTCACGGCCACAGTCCCAGTGCCGGTGCGAGCGCGACGACACCGCCGCCGCCGACGCCGGCAAAGACGAGAAACAACACTATCGCGATCATACCCATGCCGCCTTTCTTGGCTGCGGGCGTGGTCGCCCCCGCGTCGGCCCCGGCAGCGGCCGCAGCGCCGCCGTTCGCCGCACCGGCGGCCGCGTTGGGCTGGACAGCCGCATCGCTTTGGCGGCGCTCCTGCACCGCGCCGACATGGCGCACCTTGCCCGGTTTCTGGTCACGGCTCATCGAACGACATCCTGCTTTTGATGCTATTATAGGAGGGTGACGGCGCGCCGATGCCGCGATGCGCGCCGAATGGAGTTCTACCTTGCGTATCAAGCCGCCTGCCCTCGTCTTCGCCGCCGTGGCGCTGCTCCCGCAGGGCGTCGCCGCGTCTGGCGGCGAGAAGGCCGCCGGCAACACGCAGAACCTCGTGCCGATGGAGAGCGTCACCGTGCCCATCGTCGATGCCGATCGCATCTCGGGCAAGCTGCGCTTCAAACTGGTGTTGCAGGCCAAGGATGCCTCCGGCGCCGCCCGGCTGGCCACGCAGGCCGCGCAACTCCGCGCGGTGGCGACCAGCGCCGGCAACGAATTCTCGCGCCTCTACGCCTCCCCCGCCGAAGCGGTGAACGCCGAACAACTCGCGCACGACCTGACCGCCGCCTTGCACGGTGCCGAGCCAGCGGTGGCGCGCGCGCTGGTGGTGGAGATTTACGCGGGGAGTTGAAGGCGCGCGATCCTCAGATCGCCGCCCATTCGGCGCAAACACCCGCGTCCGCCTCGCCCGCCGCGCGCGCTGTCCGCTCCGCCCCGGCCCGCGCGCCATCGAGCCGCCCGAGTGCCCACACCGCCGCCCCGCGCACCACCGGCGAAGGATCGTCCAGCAGGCGGATCACCGGCGCCACCAGCGCACTCGACGCGCTGTTCCCCGCCGCGATCAGGCAGTTGCGCACCATCCGGTCGCGTCCGATCCGCTTGATCGGCGATCCGGCGAACACCGTGCGGAAGTCGGCATCGCTCAAACGCAACAGATCGGCGAGCGCGGGGGCCACCATCTCCGCACGCGGCAGGAACGCCCGATTGGCCGCCGCACTCTCGGCGAACTTGTTCCACGGGCACACCGCCAGGCAATCGTCGCACCCGTAGATGCGGTTGCCGATGCCGGCGCGGAACTCGGCCGGGATCGGCCCGGCATGTTCAATCGTCAGGTACGAAATGCAGCGCCGCGCATCGAGCCGGTAAGGCGTGGGAAACGCATCGGTCGGGCACGCGCGCTGGCACGCATCGCACGACCCGCAGCGGTCGCCACCGGCCGCATCCGTCGCCAGATCGAGCGTGGTGTAGATCGCGCCCAGGAACAGCCAGCTGCCACCGTCCCGGCTGACGATGTTGGTATGCTTGCCCTGCCAGCCGAGTCCCGCCGCTTCGGCGAGCGGCTTTTCCATCACCGGCGCGGTATCGACGAACACCTTCACGTCCGCGCCCGGCGCTTCCGCCACCAACCACCGCGCAAGCGCCTTCAGCGCGCGTTTGACGACATCGTGATAATCGCTTCCCTGCGCATAGACCGAAATCCGCCCGATTTGCCCCTCATTTGCCAGCGCCAGGGGGTCGGTTGCCGGTGCGTAGCTCATTCCCAAAGCGATCACGCTGCGCACCTCGGGCCACAGCGCGGTCGGGCTTTCGCGCTGTCCGGCGCGCTCCGCCATCCACAGCATGTCGCCGTGCATCCCCTCGGCAAGCCACTGGTGCAGCCGCTCGCCCGACTGCGGCGAAACATCGGCCGACGCGATCCCGCATGCCGCGAACCCAAGCTCCGTCGCCTTCGCCTTCAACCGCGCCGTTAGCTGCTTGTGTTCGCTCATCAATGCCCGCTACCACGGCGCGGCGGCTCCCGGAAAGCGCGGGCCAACGGAAGGGTGCATGTGGCAGGCGATCTGGCGATCAGCGCAAGCGGGCTCGTGAAGAATTTCGGGGGCAAGCGCGTGGTCGACGGTGTCGATGTCGCGGTGCCGACCGGCGCGATTTACGGAGTGCTCGGCCCCAACGGCGCGGGCAAGACCACCACGCTGCGCATGCTGCTCGGCATCATCGAACCCGATGGCGGCAGGCGGACCCTGCTCGGCCACAATCACCCGCGCGACGCCAGCGACCGCGTCGGCTATCTGCCCGAGGAGCGCGGACTGTATCCGGCGATGCGCGCCAAGGATGCGATCGCCTTCATGGGCGCGTTGCGCGGCCTCGACCTCAAGACCGGCCGCAAGCGCGCCGCGGATTTGATGGAACACGCCGGGCTTGGCTATGCCGCCGACACGAAGATCCGCAAGCTTTCCAAGGGCATGGCGCAACTCGTCCAGTTGCTCGGCTCGGTCGTGCATCAGCCCGAGCTGCTCGTGCTGGACGAACCGTTCTCCGGTCTAGACCCGGTCAACCAGGAACGGCTGGAAGCGCTGATCCTGGCCGAACGGAACCGTGGCGCGACGATCGTGATGTCGACCCACGTCATGGCGCATGCCGAGCGGCTGTGCGACCGGCTCACCATCATCGCCGGCGGCAAGCACCGTTTCGAGGGCACCGTCGCGCAGGCGCGCGGGCTGCTGCCAATGCGCGCGCATTACGTGCCGGACCGGGACGGGCCCGACCTTGCCGCGCATCTGCCGGAAGGCGCCGTTCACGGGAAGGACGGCTGGCGCTTCCCGGTGCCGGACGGCGGGGTGGAGGCGGCGCTGCGGCGGCTGATCGACGGCGGCCACGGCATCGCCGGCCTGTCGATCGAGCGGCCCGGCCTGCATGACGCGTTCGTGCGCATCGTCGGTGCGGCGGCGGCCGAGGGCAAGCAGGAGACCGTGGCATGAGCGCCAATTCCAACCGCATCGTCCGCCAGACGCTGACCATCGCGCGGCGCGATTTCGTCGCGACGGTGTTCACCCCGACCTTCCTGCTGTTCCTGCTGTCGCCGGTCATCATGCTGTCGTTCGGGCTGATCGGCGGGCTCGGCGCGTCGTCGATGGCGACGAGCGCGGCGGAAAAGGCGCGGATCGTCGCGATCGTCGCGCCGGCGCAACAGGCCGCGATGCGCGCCACCGACGCGCGGTTACGCAAATTGTTCGGCCGCTCCGACCAGCCGCCGGTGCTGACCTTCGACACCCCCGGCGCGGACCCGCAGGCACAGGCGCGCCGTGCCTTCTCCGGCGCGGGGCCGGACACCACGGCGGCGCTATACGGCGATCTTTCCGCACCGAAGATCCTCTACGGCGGGCAGGGTCGCGGCGATTCGCGCTACCTCGCCGAACTCGCCGAAAGCACCCTGCGCGCCGACCGCACCGGCGCGGCGCCGGTCAGCACCGCGACCTTCACCAGCGTGGCGCGCGCACGGGCATCCTCGGGCGGCCACAGCCAGGCGGCGTTCTTCAGCGTGTTCGGCATCTTCTTCCTGTCGCTGCTGTTGTCGGGCCAGGCGGTCGGCACGATGGCGGAGGAACGCAACAACAAGGTAGTCGAGATCCTCGCCGCGGCCGTGCCCTTGGAGGCGGTGTTCTTCGGCAAGCTGCTCGGCATGTTCGGCTCGGCGGTGCTGTTCGTCGGCTTCTGGGGCACGCTCGCCAGCCAGATCACGTCAATCCTGCCCGCCGGTATGGCCGGCGGTCTGGGCGAGATCGGCCCCGCAATCGGGCTGCCATTGTTCGTGCCGCTGTTCTTCGCCTATTTCGCAATGGCCTATATGCTGCTCGGCGCGGTGTTCCTCGGCGTCGGCGCGCAGGCGACCACGCCGCGCGAGCTCCAGATGCTGTCGCTGCCGATCACCATCGTACAGGTGCTGATGTTCAGCCTCGCGCTGCGCGCCGCCGGCGGCAACGACGGCTGGGTGACGCGCTTCGCCGAGATCTTCCCGTTCAGTTCGCCGTTCGCGATGGCGGCGCATGCCGCGAACTTCGCCGACGTGTGGCCGCATCTGCTCGCGCTGGCGTGGCAGGCTTTGTGGGTGGCGATCGCCATTACGCTCGGTGCGCGCGCGTTCCGGCGCGGCGTGCTGCAATCCGGCAGCGGCAGCTGGTTCAAAGGCCGGAGCAAGGCCGCCGTCGTCCATGAGGGTGTCGCCTGACCCGATCGCTACGACTGCATCCGTGTATTGCGGCAGCGCGTACCTATATGCCTGACGTCATTGGCAAAGAGGATTGCACGCGGTGTACGATCGCAGAAGTTTCCTGACGCTTTCCGCCTCGGGCGCGGCGGCGTTCCTGTTGTTCGGCTGTCGCGGCGCGGTGGCGGGTCCGCCCGAGCATTTCGCCGTGACGATGAGCGATGCGCAGTGGAAGGCGAAGCTCTCGCCCGCCGCCTACGACGTGCTTCGCCACGAAGGCACCGAGCGGCCGTTCACCAGCCCGCTCAACAACGAACATCGCCACGGCACCTTCGCGTGCGCCGGCTGCGCACAGGCCGCGTTTGCCTCGAAGACCAAGTTCGACAGCGGCACCGGCTGGCCCAGCTTCTGGGCGCCGCTGCCGGGCGCGGTGCGGACGCGCAACGATGGCTCGCTCGGCATGTCGCGGACAGAAGTGCATTGCAGCCGCTGTGGCGGACACCTCGGCCACGTCTTCGACGACGGCCCGCCGCCGACCGGCAAGCGCTATTGCATGAACGGCGCGGCGATGACCTTCAAAGCCGCCTGATCGCAGTCGCTCCCAACCAAAACGCCCTCCCGTCGCTGCCGACGGGAGGGCGTTTTGGTAAACCTTGGGGGGAAGTTTCAGAAGGCGGCAGTGTCGCCCGATGAGGTAACCGCGCTTGCCAGCGTCATCTTCGGCATGTCGGTCTCTGGCTCGGCGTTGTCGATGTGGTCGGCATGACCCGAGTAGATGAAGCCTTTGGTCGGGTAGGCCGTCGTGCCGAGATCGTGCTGCGGGCCATACCACACCTTGACCATGCTCCAGTCGCCATTCGCCGAGACGTCGATCGCGCGGACATTGGTCTCGACACCGCCGCGACGCGACCAGTTGGCGTGGGTGAGCAGCACTTCGCGATCGTTGACCACCGCGCTCACCATCGCGACATGGCCCATCCGCATATGGCTGGTCGAGGAGAACGCCAGCACCGCGCCGACCTTGGGCGCACGGCCACGCTCGTAACGACCGGCGGCCTGCGACCACCAGGTGTTCGCGTTGCCGCGGATTTCGATGCCCGAGATCGTGCGGGCATAGGGTGCGCACTGCCAGAACTGGGCTGCCGCCGGGGCCGCCATCGTCAGGGCGCACGTCAACACCAGCGCAAAACGCGCTGCAAGTACCTTGAATTTCATGCGACCCCCAAAGGTCAATTTGGCTTCGATGAGCCTATTGAGCAGGTCGAGGTTACAAAGAAAACCCATGCGCATCTCGTCGCGGAACCTTTTAGGACGAAGCGTGTTTCACCGGCGATGACTGCCTTCCGGCACCGCGCTTCGGCGCGCATGTTACGCGTCTGCGCTCGCCAGATCGCGGGAAACCCTGTAGAATCACGGATATGAAAGCCTTCGCGCCGGTTCTGTGCCTGCTCCTCCTCGCCTGCTCCTCGCGAGGATCGTCGGGTGATGCCGATGCGATCTACAATGCCGGCGAACAGGAAGCGCAGCTTTCGCCAGGCGTGCAGCCGGTGCGGATCGGCGAAGGTGGCGCCGCATTCGCCGCCTGCGCGGGTGCGGGCGTAGTCGTCAATCTGTCGCCGTCGGGCGAAACCTTGCTGTCCCTGCGCGCCGCACCGTTTGCCGAGGCGAGCGAGGTGGCGCGGCTGACCAACGGCACTGCGCTGCTGCTGTGTTCGCACTCGCTCGATCAGCGCTGGCAGGGGGTCGTGGTGCCACCCGCCGGTGGCAGCGCGGCCGACTGCGGCGTCGGTGCACCGATCGCCGCAGCGCGCGGCTATACCGGTCCGTGCAAATCCGGCTGGGTGTCTAGCGCGTTCGTGCAGGCGCGCGCGGGCTAAGCGCCGCCACCGCGACGCTACCCGCCCGCACGCATCGTCCAATCACCGCATCGATGAGGCTCCGCATCCCGGACGCGCCCGCGTCCGCTCAGCGCGCGATGCCGCCCGCCGCCAGCACCGCCAGCGTCACCAGTTCGCTCGCGGTCGAGGTCATCGGTGCGATCTGCACGCTCTTTTCCATGCCGACCAGCATCGGGCCGATCACCGCGTCGCCGCCCAGTTCGCGCAGCAGCTTGGCGGAAATGTTGGCGGATTGCAGGCCCGGCATGACCAGCACGTTGGCCGGCCCCGACAGCCGCGCGAACGGGAAGTTGGCGAGCTGCTTGGGATTGAGCGCGACGTCCGCCGCCATCTCGCCTTCATATTCGAAGCTGACCTGCCGCCCGTCGAGCACCTTAACCGCATCGCGGATGTTGTCGAGGAACACGCCGCCGGGGTTGCCGAACGTCGAATAGCTGAGGAACGCGACGCGCGGCTCATGCCCCATCCGGCGCGCGACCAGCGCGGTCTGTTCGGCGATGTCGGCGAGTTGCTCGGCCGTAGGCCGCTCGTTCACGGTGGTGTCGGCGAGGAACACGGTGTGCGTCTGGCCGACCATCAGGTGAATGCCGAACGGGGTGCGCCCGCCCTCGCAATCGATCACGCGGCGGATCTCGCGCATGGTCTGCGCATAGGTGCGCGTCGTGCCGGTGATCATCGCATCGGCCTCGCCGAGCTGGAGCAGCACCGCGCCGAAGATGTTGCGATCCTGATTGATCATCCGCTCGCAATCGCGGCGCAGGAAGCCACGCCGCTGGAGGCGCGCGTATAGGAAGTCGACCATGCGCGGCACCAGCGGCGAATTGCGGCTGTTGTGCAGTTCGTACGTCTCGGGATCGGTAACGCCCAAGGCACGCAGCCGGTCCGGCACGTCGTCGCGGCCGACCAGCACCGGCACGCCGTAGCCGCCGTCCTTGAACGCGATCGCGGCGCGCAACACCGTCTCCTCCTCGCCTTCCGCAAACAGCACGCGCTTGGGATGCGCGCGCGCGCCTTCATAGGCGAGCGTCAGCACCGAGGTGGTCGGGTTGAGCCGCGCCTTCAGGGTCTGGCGATAGGCTTCGATGTCGAGGATCGGCTTGGTGGCGACGCCCGAATCCATCGCCGCCTTGGCGACGGCGACCGGCACGATCTCCATCAGGCGCGGATCGAACGGCGCGGGAATGATGTAATCCGGACCGAAGCTGTGCTTGACGCCGTACGCCTGCTGCACTTCCTCGGCGACCTGCTGGCGGGCGAGCGCGGCCAGCGCCTGTGCGGCGGCAACCTTCATCTCGTCGTTGATCGTCGTCGCGCGCACGTCGAGCGCACCGCGGAACATGAACGGGAAGCACAGCACGTTGTTGACCTGGTTCGGATAGTCCGAACGGCCGGTGGCGATGATCACGTCGGGCCGGGCGCGCTTGGCGTCGGGCGGGGTGATCTCCGGGTCCGGGTTGGCCATCGCGAAGATGATCGGCCGAGGCGCCATCTTGGCGAGATATTCCGCCGGCAGCGCGCCCGCCGCCGACAGGCCGATGAACACGTCCGCCCCGTCGAGCGCCTGTTCGAGCGTGCGCGCCTCGGTGTTGGCGGCGTGCGCGGACTGCCACTGGTTGACGCCTTCGCGGCCCTGAAAGATCACCCCGCCGAGGTCGCACATGATCAGGTTCTCGCCCGGCAGGCCCATCGCCTTGATGAGGCCGGCGCAGGCGATCGCGGCGGCGCCCGCGCCGTTGATGACCATCCTGACGGTCTTGATATCGCGCCCGGTGAGGAACAGCGCGTTGATGAGGCCGGCGGCGGCGATGATCGCGGTGCCGTGCTGGTCGTCGTGGAACACCGGGATGTTCATCCGCTCGCGCAGCGTCTGCTCGATGATGAAACACTCCGGCCCCTTGATATCCTCCAGGTTGATGCCGCCGAAGCTCGGCTCCATCAGCTCGACCGCGTCGATGAAACGATCGACATCCTCGGTCTTCAGCTCGAGATCGATCGAATCGACGTCGGCGAAGCGCTTGAACAGCACCGCCTTGCCTTCCATCACCGGCTTGGAAGCAAGCGCGCCGAGATTGCCAAGCCCCAGGATCGCGGTGCCGTTCGAGATCACCGCGACGAGATTGCCCTTGGCGGTATAATCATAGGCGAGCGACGGATCGCGCGCGATCGCCAGCACCGGCACCGCGACGCCGGGCGAATAGGCGAGCGCGAGGTCGCGCTGCGTCGCCATCGGCTTGGAGGCGATGATCTCGATCTTGCCGGGGCGCCCTTCCGAATGAAACAGCAAAGCTTCGCGTTCGGAAAACTGGACGTTGGATTCGTTCGACATGGCGCAGGCTCTCTCCGGATCGCTCTTGCCTTAATGTCACTTGGTGGGAAAGGGAACGCCGCTATCCTATTTTGCGGGTGTCAAAATCCTGCCGGGCCTGCTCGATCCGATCGACGTTCGCTTCCGCCCACAGCCATACCCCGCAGAATGCCTCGCTAAGGCTGTGGCCGAGATCGGTCAGCCGGTAATCGACATGCGGCGGGATCACCGGGCGGACGGTTCGGATCACCAGCCCGTCGCGCTCCATCGCGCGCACCGTCTGGGTCAGCATCTTCTGGCTGATGCCGGTCACCTCCTTGGCGAGTTCGGAGAAGCGCAGGACGGCGTGCTGGGTCAGCGCCTCCAGCACGATCATCGTCCATTTATCGGCGACGCGGCCGATCACCTCGGTAACGAGCGCCTCGACACGCGGATCGAGTTCCGGATGATACGGCGGCGCGCCCATGACTTTCCTTCTGGTAAGTACCGCACCTTTCGGTGCTTACTTCCCATTGGTAAGCTACGCGCTACATCGTGTCCATCACGCACAGGAGACCCAGCATGGACATCACCGGCAACACCATCCTCATCACCGGCGGCGGATCGGGCATCGGCCGCGCGCTAGCGATCGCGCTGCACCAACGCGGCAATACCGTGATCGTGGCGGGGCGTCGCCTCGAACCACTCGAAGCGCTCGCCGCGGAGGTACCGGGCATCGCGGTCGCGCAGCTCGACGTCGCCGATGGCGCGGCGATCGCGCCGTTTGCGGATAGCGTGACCGCCGCGCATCCGGCGCTGAACGTCGTCATCCACAATGCCGGCATCATGCAGGCGGAGGATCTGCTGGCGGACGGCTTCGCGCTCGACACGGCGGAGGCGACGATCACGA
>JGI20283J15916_100056_pt1 | contig 41315 bp, 41 predicted proteins | sample Plalitdecfosmids_FD_15916 | JGI IMG/M metagenome (IMG submission 15916) | reverse complement strand
CAGGAAACAGCCTAGGAACACATCTTCTGGGCATGGGTTTCGGACAGAGACCCGCCGAGCACTGTGAAATCCTGGCTGAAGACATAGACCTGGCGCCCGTTGATGGTGCCCCAGCCGGTCACGACACCGTCGCCCGCCACCTTCTGGGTCTCCATGCCGAAATCCGTGCAGCGATGGGTGACATACATGTCGAACTCCTCGAAGGAGCCCTCGTCCAGCAGGACCTCTAGCCGCTCGCGCGCCGTCAGCTTGCCCTTCGCGTGCTGGGCGTCGATCCGTCTTTGGCCCCCTCCGAGACGCGCCTCAGCTCTGCGTTGTTCCAGCTGTTCGATTATCTGCAGCATGCGTTGTCGTCTCCCATCCCCTCGTCCCCGTGCCCCAGCTAAGGCTGATGCGACAGCGGCGCGCCTTATGCCTTCGCGATCAAAGATGAAGCTGCGGCTTCGTCTAGAACTATTGCTAACCGCTTGCCGGAGATGACGCCAGCCCCTCCGATAGGCTGACGTCCGCATCCATTTCAAGCTCCCCCGCCCTCGCGGAAGCGGACAATCTGGCAGCTCAGCGAAGCATATATCGCCGCCAGGGATGCTCTTCGCGGAAGCCTAAAACTTCGCGGGCCTTGCGGTTCGAGAGCGGCGCTTCATCCCGACCCATCTCGCGCCAGACCGGCGTATCCGGACAATATTTTGCGAGGAATTCGGCGGTTGGCAGCTCGGCGGTGATCGTGTCGTTGACTGCGTTGAAGACCTGATAGCCAAGCCCGTCTTTCTCCAGGCAGAGATGGACGATCTGACCAAGGTCGCGCGCGTCGATGTAGCTCCACGCATTGCGTTTTCGCGACATAGGCTGTTCAAGGAAATCTGCGAAATTGTCGTATTCGTCAGGCTCGATCACGTTTCCGATGCGCAGAGCATAGACGTCGGCTCCGTAGCGCATGGCAAAGGCGCGAGCGGTTTTTTCGTTGACGACTTTCGACAATCCGTAGCTGTCCATCGGATCGCTGTCGTAATCTTCTTCCAGCGGAAACGCGTGGAAATTCTTGTCACCTTCGGCAAAGCAGACGCCGTAGGTCGTCTCGCTTGAAGCAATCACGACTTTGCGTACGCCGAGCTTCATGGCGGCTTCCAGCACGTTATAGGTGCCCATGACATTGGCTTCGAATGTTTTGTTATCAGGCTCGATCAGCACGCGTGGAACGGCTGCGAAATGGACGACCGCATCGGGTGCCGATGGTGGTGCGCCGTCTTCGAAGCCGGAGAATCCGAAATGCGTCGTCAACGCATTGAAGACCTTGCCGCTGTCGGTGATATCCGTGATCAGCGTATTCACGCCGGGCATATCGAGCGGTTTCAGATCGACATTCAGGACCGAGTATCCCTTCGCCAGAAGATACGATACCGCATGCTTGCCGGCTTTTCCGGTGCCGCCAGTGAAAACGATCCGCTTTGTCATGTTTCTGTTCCCTTCCCATATGTGAGCCATAACCGCCATGCCGGGCGGTCATGGTAGTCCGTGGCAACGTGATCGTCACGCCCCTCCGCGCAGCCTTACGTCGCAGCCGGCCAATCGTTGGCGGGTTCCTCGACAACACCCTTGTCGCTGGCGCGATCAGGCTCATCGGTTTTCGGAAGCCGCAGATCGACCCCTGTCTTTGCTATGACATCGAGCACATCGCTCTGGGATGCTCCAGCTGCAACGTATTCGTCGACGAGTGCCTCAACCTTCTGGCGAAGTTCGTTTGTCCAATGGCCTTCCATCACTCAGCTCCTTTTTTAAGATCGTCTAACAACTCTATCCATACAGGTGCATGGTCGCTCGTGTGGGCCCAGCCCCGAACATGCGTGTCGACCTCGGCTCGCGAGAGGTCGTCTGCGAGACCTGGGCTCAACAGGAAATGGTCGAGGCGAAGTCCTGCGTTTCGCCCATACGCATTCCGGATGTAGTCCCAGAAGGTGTAGATGCGCTCGTCGGCATGTAACCTGCGAATGGCATCCGTCCAGCCCTGCGCGAGAAGCTCCCTGAATTCATCGCGAACTTCGGCCCGGAACAACGCATCATCTGTCCATCGCTCAGGCTTATAGACGTCGAGTTCGGTCGGTATGATGTTGTAATCACCCGCGATGACGACCGGAACGTCTAATTCTATCAGCTCGGCGGCATAGTCCTGCAGTCGCGAAAGCCACGCGAGCTTGTAATCGAATTTCGGGCCGGGTGAAGGATTACCATTCGGAAGATAGACGTTGCCGACGAGGATACCGTTCACAAGGGCTTCGATATATCGGCTTTGGACATCGTCAGGATCGCCAGGGAGGCCCTTTCGAGTCAGCAGCGGCTCTTCGCCGCGCGCTAGAATCGCCACGCCATTCCAGGATTTCTGCCCGTGCCACACGGCGCCGTAACCGGCTGCTTCAATGGCTTTGATGGGAAACTTTTGATCAGGCGCTTTGAGCTCCTGCAGACACACGACATCAGGCTGCGATTCCTCCAGCCACTGGAGGAGGATATCGATTCGCCCGTTGATGCCGTTGACGTTGTAGCTGGCTATTTTCACGCGAATTGTACCCGAGTGCTACTATCGAGTTCGCGGCCCAGCCAAAATTTGCGGTGCTGCGTGTTGGTTTTGACAAAGCACAAGTTGACAGATCGATGCCGCCTTGCGGAGTCGCCGGCAGTTGCCCGGCATAGAGAAAGGGCGGCCATGAAGACCGCCCTTTCAGAATATGGATCAGATCGGAGTGTTGGTGCGGTAGCGACCGCGCTCGGCATCGATCTGGTCCTGTGTGTAAGGATCAGCGTTGTCGTCGAACTGCGACCAGCCATCATTGGTGTAGGCTGTACGACGCTCGTTGAGATCGACAGAACGCGAACGGGTCAGGATCGCTTCCGAAGCCACTGCCTTGTCGTCATCGACCTTGGCGACGACCAGCGAACCGCCGCGGCGTACGCCTTCGGCATAAAGGTGGGCGTCCTTCTCCGACACACCGGATTCGATCATTGCACCGACGATGCCGCCTGCTGCGCCACCGGCCACTGCGCCAGCGACAGCACCGGCTGCCGTTGCTGCAAGCCAACCAGCTGCTACAACCGGGCCAACGCCTGGGATTGCGAGCATTCCGAGACCGGCCAGAAGACCACCGGCGCCACCAGCGACGGCACCGATGCCAGCGCCTGTGCCCGCGCCTTCAGCAGCGTTGCTGCCCTGGCCTTCGATATCTTCTTTGCCGTTCTTGTGCGACACGATGCTGATGTCGTCGGATGACACGCCAGCATCTTCGAGAGCCTTCACCGCGGCGCGGGCGTCATCGTAGCTGTCGTAAAGTCCAGTAATGGTACGCATGGGAATTTCCTCTTCGTATTCGTTATTGTTGTTGGGACGATCAGGCTTACTTCGCCATCACCACATTGCCCTGGAAGTCCAGCGCCACGTTGCCGTGCTTGCCGTCCTTGGTACCCATGGCGCGCCAGATGCCCTGGTCGTCCAGCTTGAGACCGGAGACTTCCGCGTAACCGGCTTCTTCGATTCTCGATTTTGCCTGCGCCTCTGTGAAGCTGTTCTTGCCAGCAACCGGTGCGGCCGGATTTGTTTCGCCGGAGGTGCTCACCGCTGGTGTCGTCTCGGTCGTCTTAGGCTCTGTCTGAGCCAGAACGGCGGATGCCGAAAGAAGGACTGCAGCGAGGCCAAAGCTAAGTTTTTTCATGGTGTTCCTCCAAGTTCTGCATTCACTTTCGAATGCGCGGAGGACAACCCGTGGAGCCGGATTTTGTTCCGTCGAGATTAGGCACGGCGGATCAAGCAAGGACGCGCATCAACGTTCACCCACGATACGAACACGGTTGGTCCCCGATCTCACCAGTTGGTGAAAGAGCCGTCATCGCGGCGCAGGTGCGGCGGTTCGGTGTATTCGAAGCTCGACGCCTGCAGCAGGGATTCATTGACCTCGACACCGAGACCTGGCTCGTCCGGCACGCGGTAGAAGGCACCGTCCGTCCCGATCTGCTTCGGGTAGGTTGCAGGGTCACCGAAGCCCAGCTGCTCGGTCGGTGAGTTGCGGCACTCGAGCCAGGCGAAGTTGGCGACCGCTGCGGCGAGGTGCACGGATGCAGCCGTGCATACGGCGCCAAGCGGCGCATGCGGCATGAGGTCGACGTAATGCGCCTCGCACCAACCGGCAATCTTCATCGCTTCGGTGAAACCGCCGACATTGCAGATGTCGATACGGCAGAACTGCAGGAGGTCACGTTCGACATAGGGAAGGAATTGCCATTTCGACGAAAACTCCTCGCCGATGGCAAACGGTATCTCCGTCATTCTGCGCAGTGCTTCGTAGGCACCGGGCGTCTCGTCGCGGATCGGTTCCTCGATGAAATCCAGAGTGCCCCGCGGCAGCTTTTGACAAAACGAGGCGGCCTCGGCGACGCTGAGGCGATGATGGTACTCGACGCCGAGCGTAATCTCATTGCCCACGGCCTCGCGCACGCGGGTGACCCATTCGGCTGTCGTCGCGATCGACTCGCGTGGTTCGAAACGATCGCTGTTTTCCTGGCCGGTGGCGATCATCCGGATGCACCGCCAGCCCTGGTCCTTCAGGAGCAGCGCCTGCTCCACCATCTCAGGTCCCGGTTCGGCAGAGGTCGTTGCGAAGGCCGGCACCCGCTCGCGCTGCCGGCCTCCGAGCAATTGGTACACGGGCACTCCGAGAGCCTTACCCTTGATATCGTGAAAGGCGATGTCGAGGGCAGAGATCGCGGCCGTCAACACCCGTCCGCCCTCGAAATACTGGCTTCGATACATCTCCTGCCACAGGGCGCCGCACTGCATCGGATCCCGACCGATCAGAAACCGGCTGTAGTGATCGATCGCCCCGAGAACCGCCTTCTCTCGATATGACAGGCCCGACTCGCCCCAACCATAAATCCCCTCCTCCGTTTCCACCTTGAGAAGCAGTTGGTTGCGAACACCGAGTTTGGTGACATAGGGCTTTATCGCCGAGATTTTCATGAGAGCCGAGCCATGCTTGTCGGAGATCGGGTGGACTGAGCGTCAGGCAACCATCAGCGCGCCGCCCAGTTTGCACCACGTCTGAAGATCGTCTTCATCTGCGGCACGTCGAATTCCTTCGCCACATGGCCAAGCGACGAATAGAAGACGCGCCCTTTGCCGTATTTGCGCTTCCAGACGACAGGCATGACAACGCCGTCGATCCAGTAGGCGTGATCGCCATTGAACGTGGTCGTTGCCAGAACCTCGTTCGAGGGATCCACGTGCATGTAATATTGCTCGGACGTGTATGGGAAATCACTGATGCCCTGCATCAACTCGTCGTCCGGGCGGGTCACATTGACGGTGTAGTCGATGATGTTGCCGGGATGGGCCACCCACTGGCCGCCGATGATGAACTGGTATTCCACGCATTCGCGAAACGCGTCACCGGCGCCGCCATGGTAGCCGGCGATGCCGACACCGTTTTCCACGGCGGACGCGAGGTTCTTTGCCTCCTCCTTCTCGATCTTCGACATGGTCATGATCGGGACGATCAGGGACAGGTCGTGAATGGAGGGATCGGCAAACGCTTCCGTCGTGTTTTCGAGATAGACCTTGAAACCATCCTCCTGAAGAATGTCCCTTATGACATGAGCGCATTCCTGCGGTTCATGCCCGCTCCAGCCACCCCATACGATCAAAGCTTCGCGCATATCAGTCTCCTCCAGTGTGGTGTCAGCGGGCGATCTGCCCGTCTATCAAGGATTGCGAAAGCGGCGCCGGCCGCTCGGGCTTGGTGGTGATGTCAACGGTCTGCCCCTTGTCCGCCGCGGTGCCGAAGGCTTCCATGACCTCAAGGACATGCAGAGCCAGGTCGCCGCTTGCCCGATGAGGGCGGTCGGACAGGATGGCATGCGCCATGTCGGCAACGCCGAGCGACCGGTAATTGCCATCCGCATAGGGTTCCGTCGTCGGATGCAGCTCGAAGCTAGCGCCTTTCTTCAGCAGCTGAATGTCGCCGCCAAAATGGTTCGGATCGGGGACGATCAGCGTTCCCTCGGTGCCATAGACTTCGAGCGGCACATGCTTGTGGCCCGCGACATCGAAGCTCATGCTGATCTGCACCACGGCGCCGTTTTCGAAGGCCATGACGCTCGAAACATGCGTGGGAATATGCACTGGGATCTTCTGCCCGTTGCGCGGTTCGCTGGTGATCGTGCGCTCGTTGCGCGGAGTGACCGCAAAGCCTGCAACTTTGGCAACCGGACCCAGAAGGTTGACGAGGTCGGTGATGTAGTAAGGTCCCATATCGAGCATCGGCCCGCCGCCGGCTTCATAGTAGAAGTCAGGGTTTGGATGCCAGCGTTCGTGCCCGGGGCACATGAAGGTGGCGGTTCCGCCAACCGGCGTTCCCAGCACGCCCGTATCGATGATCGACCGGGCTGTCTGGTGCGAACCGCCAAGAAAGGTATCAGGCGCTGCGCCGATCCGGAGACCAGTCGACTTCGCGGTCTCCGCGAGCTTCTTGCCTTCTGCAAAGGTAATGCCGAGAGGCTTTTCGGAGTAGGTATGCTTGCCATGCGCAAGGGCGCGAAGACCGACCTCCACATGCGCCTTTGGCACGGTGAGGTTGACGATCAGCTGGATCTCCGGATCGCCGAGCAACTCATCGATGCTCTTGGCCGCAAGGTTGAACTCGCCGGCTCGCTGCTCGGCCAGACCGTGATTGAGGTCGGCGATGCCGCGGATGTCGAGGACCGGGAAAGATGCCATCGCTTTCAGATAGGCTGACGATATGTTGCCGCATCCGATGATGCCGATGCCGAGTTTTTGCATAGTCTCCTCCCAAAGTTGCAAATATGTGGTTCGCCTGCGCTAGAGGCTCGAAGCGGGACCTGTCGTTCCCCAGGGCGACTCGTAAAGCTCGCGCAACGCGACGACCGCCGCGCCCTGCGCCCACGCCTCGTCGGTCGACTGGTCGAAAACCAGTTCGGCGACTTCGCTGATCGAGCTCGGGATCGCGCGGGAATAGGATTGCTGCAGGCTGTCGGTAAACACGGCGCCGAGCCCCAGCGTCGAGCCGACGATGATGACGCGGGGCGGACCGAACAGTGTGACGATGTTGGCAATCGCCAAGCCGACCGCTTCGCCGGCCCTTACGGCGGCGCCCGACAAGGGATTGTTCTCGGAGGCGATCAGCGCCTGCGCATGCGCCATGCCGCGCCCAAGCCGCACGGCTTCGGCAAAGTGACCGACCATTTGCTGCTCGCCGAAAATGGCTGTCTCGCCCGCGACCGCTGAAAGCCGCAGAGTCTCCTCGCATGTCGCCCCAAGCACCAGATCGCCGAGGTTATGACTGAGACCGCCAGCGCCACGGAAAACCTGGCCGTTGTGAAGAAGGGCAAGGCCTAATGTCTGCTCCAGCGAGACGATGACGAAATCGTCGAGATCCCGGGCCTGACCGAACCAGTGATGCGACAAGGCGATCGCGTGCGCATCGCTTTCGACGATGGTCGGAAGGCCAAGCCGGCTCGTCATCTCCTCGGCAAAATTGATATCCGTCTCGCGAAAGATCGGGCTGGAGCGCACCTTTCCGGTGCGATGTTCGACAACACCCGGCAGGCCCAGGCACACTGTGTCGATGTCGCTCAGCGAAATCCCGGCATCGACGATGCACCGGCGCACGCCGTCTTCGACCAGATCGCTGATGACGGCGATCGGCAACCTGTCAACGCGGACCGGAATGGTGAGCTGCGACAGAACCTCGCCGCAGAAATTCGTGAGAGCAAAGACGAGGCGGTTGGTGGCGATCTTTGCGCCGACGACGCGTGCCGCATCCGGGTTCAGCTCCAGCATCACACGCGGCCTGCCACGTGCCGCCGTATTGCGGATATCGCCCTCGTGCCTTGTCAGGATCAGCCCGTCATCGAGCAGCGATGCGGTGATAGCCGAGACGGTCGTGGTCGACAGCTGCGAACGTTCGCTGATCTCGACCCGGGAAATCGGGCCGCGCCTGCGGATCTTGTCCAGCACCGTGAAACGATTGATCGCCCGCATCAATTCTGGATCTGCAGTCTTCATGGAAAGCCGGATGCCCGTATCGCTATGACGTTTGATTCCGATATTTATGTCGGATCGCGAATTAAATAGCGTCGACGAACTGCCTCTTGTCAAGCCAATGTGAGCAAAACTTCAGCGAGTGTGGTTGACAATGATGCAAATGTCGTTTGAATTAATCCGCATAAGGGAAAAATTGAGGATGGTTGTTTCCCTTTGGAGGAGGAAGAATGACCTATCACCACAAGGCAACGTCCTATACGGGCGTTCGGATCACTGCGCTCGCCGCAGCCACTGCACTTTCGACGCTGTTCGGGACCCATACGGCAACTGCTGCACAGACGGTCGTGAAGTGGATGCACGTCGAAACCGTACCCGCCTATATCAAGACGTGGGAAGACATCGCCAAGAAATATGAAACGCAGCATCCGGATGTCGATATCCAGCTGCAGTTTCTCGAAAACGAAGCGTTCAAGGCCAAGTTGCCGACGCTTCTGCAGTCCGACGCGGCGCCTGACTTCTTCTACAGCTGGGGTGGCGGCGTTCTTCGTCAGCAGTCCCAGACGGGCGCCCTGATGAACCTGACAGAGGCCATGAACGCAAACGGCGGCGAATGGGCCAAGACCTACAAGCCAGCCGCCGTCGCCGGCCTGACATTCGATGACAAGATCTATGCCGTCCCTTACCGCATGGGGACCGTCAGCTTCTTCTACAACAAGGAGTTGTTCGCCAAGGCAGGCGTCAAGGCCGAAGACATCAAGACCTGGGACGATTTCCTGGGAGCGGTCAAGACGTTGAAAGGTGCCGGCATTGCACCGATCGCAGGTGGCGGTGGCGATAAGTGGCCGCTGCATTTCTACTGGAGCTTCCTCGTCATGCGCAATGGCGGCGAAGCGGTGTTCGAAGCCGCCAAGAATAAGGAAGGCGAAGGCTTCATGCACCCTGCGGTGATCAAGGCCGGCGAGCAACTGGCAGAGCTCGGGAAGCTTCAGCCTTTCCAGAATGGCTATCTCGGCGCCAACTGGCCGCAGACGCTCGGTGCGTTCGGCGATGGACGGGCTGCAATGCTTCTCGGCTTTGAAAATACCGAGCCAAACCAGCGCAAGAATGCCGGCGACGGCAAGGGGCTTGCTGCCGACAACATCGGCCGCTTCGGGTTCCCGATTGTCGAAGGCGGCGCCGGCAAAGCCACCGATACGCTGGGCGGGCTCAACGGCTGGGGCGTCAGCAAGAACGCTTCGCCGGCGGCTGTCGATTTCCTCCGCTTCCTGACCAGTCAGGAGATGGAGCGGCAGATGGCCTCCGAAGGGATGATCATTCCTGCGGCTGTCGATGCCGAGGAAGGCTTGAAGAACCCGCTGATGCGGGAATCTGCCGACCAGCTCGCCGCATCCACCTGGCACCAGAACTTCTTCGACCAGGATCTCGGTCCATCGGTTGGCCGCGTCGTCAATGATGTCTCGGTCGAAATTCTCGCCGGGCAGATGACCGCCGAAGAGGGAGCGCAGGCAATCCAGGACGCGACCGAACTGGAGTAAGCCGACAAGCCGGTGGCGGCAGCGCCGTCACCGGCAACGGCACTTCTGAATTGGTGCGACAAGGATAGACCGGATGAACAACATGACCGCGAAGATCAGCGGCGCCTCCGTCATGGGTGTGCCGGAAAAGGTCCGCTACAAAAGCCCGACCGCGCGTGGCCGATTGCCGGCGCTGATCATCTTCCTGCCGCCTGCCCTGCTTCTGTTCACGCTCTTTGTGATCCTGCCCATGGGCGAAGCCGCGTGGTACAGTTTCTATCGCTGGAACGGCTACGGCACGCCGACCGAATTTGTGGGCGTTCGCAATTTCGAGGTGCTGTTCAACAACGCCGCCTTTTCGACGGCTTTGATCAACAATGGCCTGATCATCGTCGTGTCCCTGCTGCTGCAGGTGCCGCTGGCAATCTGGCTCGCTGTGATGCTCGGCAAGAAAATCAGGGGCGTCGTCGCATTCCGGCTGATCTTCTTTCTACCTTATGTTCTAGCCGATGTGGCCGCCGGCCTCATCTGGCGCTTCGTCTATGACGGCGACTATGGATTGTTCGCCGCAATCGCCGGCTTTCTCGGCGTCGCGACACCCTATGTTCTGGCCGACAGGGATCTTGCGATCTACGCGGTGCTGGCGGTCGTCATCTGGAAATATTTCGGCTTTCACATGATGCTGTTCATCGCCGGCCTCCAGTCGATCGACAAGAGCGTCATGGAAGCGGCCGAAATCGACGGTGCCACTGGCTGGCAGAAATTCCGCTACGTCACCCTGCCCTTGCTCGGGTCGACCGTGCGTCTCTCCGTCTTCTTTGCCATCATCGGATCGCTGCAGCTGTTCGACCTGATCATGCCGCTGACCGGCGGCGGTCCGTCGAACTCGACGCAGACCATGGTCACCTTTCTCTACACCTACGGCGTCACGCGCATGCAGGTCGGATTGGGGAGCGCCGTCGGCGTCGTCCTGTTCGTCATTTGTGTAACGATCGCCTTCGGTTACAAAAGGATATTCATGCGCAATGACTGACACATCGTCCACAGTCCGCGTGTCCACAGCAACGCGCCTCTATGTCTATGTTTCGCTGTCGCTGGTCGCTGCCATCGTGCTCGTCCCGCTTGTGACCACTGCATTGGGCGGCTTCAAGACGCTCGGCGACCTGCGGCTCAATCCGTTCGGACTGCCCAGCGAATGGGTCTGGTCCAACTATGTCGATATCCTGTTTGGAGAGCGCTACTGGCGCCAGATGATGAACTCGCTGATCATCGCCTGCGTTACCGTGTTCCTGACACTCGTCGTCTCGTCGATGGCGGCTTTCTGTTTTGCGCATATCCGTTTCTTCGGCTCAAACCAGCTGCTGAACTACTTTCTGATCGGGCTGATGTTTCCGGCAGCAACGGCAATTCTCCCGTTGTTCATCCGCATTCGCGATCTTGGCCTGCTCGACTCCTATTGGGGCGTGATCCTGCCGCAGGTCGCATTCGGGCTCGGCATGAGCATCCTTCTGTTCCGCAACTATTTCCGCAATCTGCCGGAAGAGCTGTTTCAGGCGGCGTTTGTCGATGGCTGCGGCTATATCCGCTTCTTCTGGTACATATCGTTGCCGCTATCGCGGCCGATCGTGGCAACCGTGGGCATCGTCACCTTCGTCAGCAGCTGGAACAGCTACATCCTGCCGCTGATCATGCTGAACACCGAAAGCAAATATCCGTGGCCTCTCGGCATCATGGTCTATCGCGGCGAGTTCGGCACCGACTGGCAACTGGTGCTTGCCTTTATCACGCTCACCATCCTGCCGACGATCATCGTCTTCTTCCTGGCCCAGAAACACATCATCGCAGGCCTCACCGCCGGCGCCGTAAAGTCTTGAATTGAAGGATTAGCATCATGGCATCGGTTGGCCTTACAAACGTTCGCAAGAGCTACGGCGCGCTCCAGGTGGTCCACGATATCTCGCTGTCGGTCGATGACGGCGAATTCATCGCCCTGGTTGGGCCGTCGGGCTGCGGAAAGTCGACGCTGCTGCGCATGATCGCGGGGCTTGAAGACATCAGCGACGGCGAAGTCACGATCGGCGGCACGGTGGTCAATGCCATGACGCCGCGGGAACGCAACATTGCCATGGTGTTCCAGTCCTACGCACTCTACCCGCACATGACGGTCGGCGAGAACATGGGCTTCAACCTCAAGCTTGCCGGTGTCACCAAGCCTGACATCGCCACCCGCGTCGGAGAAGCAGCCCGCATGCTGGCGCTCGAAGATCTTCTGGACCGCAAGCCCAGCCAGCTTTCCGGCGGGCAACGGCAGCGCGTCGCGATGGGACGGGCAATTGTGCGCGATCCGGCAGTCTTTCTGTTCGACGAACCCTTGTCCAATCTCGACGCCAAACTGCGCGTGCAGATGCGCACCGAGATCAAGGCGCTGCACCAGAAGGTCGGGACGACGTCCATCTATGTGACGCATGACCAGATCGAAGCGATGACCCTTGCCGACCGGATCGTCGTTCTCAATGCCGGCCGCATCGAGCAGGTCGGCACGCCGATGGAGCTCTACCGGACACCTGCCAACCTCTTCGTCGCAGGCTTCATCGGCTCTCCCGCGATGAACCTGCTCGACGGCACGATCGACGGCGAAAACGACAGACCGGTCGTTCGTCTGGCGGAAGGATCCGCAATCGACATTTCACCGCTACGCAAGGTCCGTCGCGGCCAGAGCGTCAAGCTCGGGCTCCGCCCCGAACACCTGACGGCCGGCGGCGACAACATTGGCGGCGAAACGCTGCTTGTCGAACCGACGGGCGCGCAGACGCATGTGCTGTTTGAATTCGCTGGCCAGCAGATGACCGCCATTGTCGATGGAGACCATCCCGTGCGACACGGAACGCAGTTTCGCGCCGGCATCGACAAAAACCTCGTCTACGTCTTCGACCGGGAAAGCGGCGTGAGCCTCTGACGCCAATTCAGCGCTGCACGTGATCGGGCGGGTCGTGTGCCCGCGCGGCTCATCTGCGTCACAATGTCCTCGTGGTTGCAACGCATTGCATGGGTTGCCGTAACTCATTATGACCTTGGGCTGCATGATGAGCTGATAGGCGAGATGATCCGGCGTTTTGGGCAGATTAGACAGGTAGGGTTGCGCATTCTCTGCAGCCTTGCGTTTCTGCTGCTTGGATTTGCCAATTCCAATCCGACCGCCAATGCGCGCTCGATCGAGACCATCGCGATTGCGTCCTACATCCTCCCGGACGGAAGTCTGCCTGATCTTTGCCTTCCCTCGGAAGCCGGGAAAACGCATCACCATAAAGGTGAAAGCAAGATCTCCTGCGACGGCTGCCGGCATGTGACGGCATCAATACTGCCACTGCCGACAGATACGTTGGGTGCGCCGATCCTGCGCGAGATCGTGCACGCGCATTGGCAATCCAACGAAAGCCTTTCTCGGTTCGTCCTGCTGACCGGCACCTCGGCCAGAGGGCCCCCTCTTCGTAGCTGACGGAATAAGCAAAACCGATTCTGCTACGTCAAAGGCGAATACCCATGTCGACAATCCGAGCGAAATTTCTTGTAGCGGCCGTGGCATTGATGCTGCCCGGCACCGCCTCTTCCCAGCACATGCATGCCCACGGGGCCGGCGATATCACGATCGAATCCGCATATTCCCGCGCCATGCTGCCGGTAGCAAAGGTCGGAGGGGGCTACCTGACGATCAACAACGCCGGCGCGGCCGATCGGCTTGTCGGAGCAAAGTCGGATCGTGCCGAAGAAGTCCAGATCCACGAGATGAAGATGACCGGCGCCGTGATGGAAATGCGGGAACTGGACATTGGCATCCCCGTGCCGGCCAAGTCTACCGTCAAGCTGGAACCCGGTGGCTATCATCTCATGTTCACGAATGTCTCTAGACCTTTCAAGGAGGGCGAGACGCTGGCGGTCACGCTGATCTTCGAAAAGGCCGGGCCGATCGAGGTCGAGTTTGCCGTCGGACCGTTTGCCGGCGCGCAGAAGCCTCATGCCGCACACGGAGGTCACGACTGATGACGAAGAACCCGTTCATGCTGGTTGCAACGACAATCTCGGCAATCTTCATCACTGTCCTCGTCGGAATCCTCTTCTTCACGTTCAAGGATGAGCCAAGAAACACCACATTCAATACCGCGTTTTCTCTGATCAACGATCGGGGAGAAGCGGTCGATCAGTCGATCTTCAAGGGCAACCCGTCACTGGTCTATTTCGGCTACACGCATTGCCCGGAAGCCTGCCCGACGACGCTTTATGAAGTTGCTGGATACCTCAAGGAACTGGGTGAAGATGGCCTGCCGATCAAAAGCTACCTGTTCACGGTCGATCCGGAACGGGACACTCCTGACATTATGAACGGCTATGTCACCGCGTTTTCCGACCGGATCACGGGGGTGACCGGAACGCCTGAAGAAATCCGGCGGGTGGTCGCCGGATGGCGCGCATTTGCGGAAAAGAAGCCGAACAAGAGTGGCGGCTATTCCATGAGCCACACGATGGACCTGTTCCTGATCGGTGCGGATGGTCGGTTGAAGGGGCTCATTCCCTATGGCTCGGATCCCGACGTCGCCATCAGCAAGATCCGCAGCGCGCTCCTGTAGTCTCACGAGCGGGGTCATAGCTCATGGCGGCCATGAACCAATGTAGATGCCGACAGATACGGATCATTTCTTAAATTAAGCCATGCTAATCTATTCTTAAGCGGTCTCTGACATTGCTTTTCCGCAAGTGTGGAAAGTACCATGATCTCTGGTCGACATATCGGTCCGGCAAATCGTAAATCTGCACAGCAGGTTTTGACGAAAGGACCCGCGTCCGCCAAGGACAGCATCTTGTCGAAGCGACGACTTTCCGAAGCCCTCTCAACCGATGCGATCTGGCCGGCATTTCAGCCGCTTGTCGATCTGCAGAACGGTGCGATCATCGGCTTTGAGGTTCTTGCGCGTTGGACCGAGTCCGAAGCAGGTGCCATCGCACCTTCAGATTTCATTCCGTTCGCAGAAACCAGCAATCTGATCGGCGCTTTGACGCAAAAGATCGTCCAGGATGCCTGTCGCAAAGCTGCAAGCTGGAGGGGAGACTTTGTCCTCGCGATCAACCTGTCGCCGACGCAGTTTCAGGACCCAGACCTCTTCCACTTTCTGGCTTCGATAATCTCGGACACCGGGTTTCCGATGAACCGGATCCATATCGAAATGACGGAAAGCGCACTGCTCGATGACGATACAGTCGTCAGGGAAAACATAGCATCGCTCAAGTCTGCCGGCATGGGCATCTCCCTCGACGACTTCGGGACCGGCTTTGCCAGCCTGACGCGGCTTCACGCGTTCCCCTTCGACAAACTGAAGATCGACACAAGCTTCGTGCGCTCCATGCAGCATGACAGCGGCAGCCGGAAAATCGTCGCCTCGGTCATTGGGCTGGGGCAAAGCCTTGGCATGACGGTTGTTGCCGAAGGCGTTGAAACCGAAGAACAGGCAGAAATGCTGAAGCGTCTTGGTTGCGACGTTGGACAGGGGTGGCTGTTTGGCAGACCTGTCGACGGCGATGCGACAGAACGGCATCTCGCTGTCAGCAAGCAGAAGCCACTCACGGAACGCCGCGGAACCGGCTCGCTGTTCCAGCGGGTCCATCAACTGGAAACGCTCTATGAGGCGGCACCGGTCGGTCTCTGCTTTCTCGATTCAGACTTGCGCCATGTCAGTGTAAACAATCGGTTCGCTGCAATGCTGGGATTAACGCCCGAGCAGATGATCGGGCTCACCGTTCACAGTTTCATGCCGGCACGAGAGGCGCGCCGGGTCACCAAAGATCTTCAGCGAGTCCTTGCGGGCGAGCCTTTGATTGTGGACGAATATCGTCCGCCCGGAAGTGAGAACATTCTCCTCGTGGTGAACCAGCGGGTCGATGACGACGCCGGCGAGCCGATCGGCATTTCGGTCACGGCGATCGATGTTACCGGTCACAAGTCGATGGAAAAGGCGCTGACCGAGACGGAAGACCACGCACGATGGTCGATCGAACTCAGCCCCAACATTCCCTGGTCGAGCGATGCCGAAGGCATTGTCAATTTCATGGGGCCAACGCCAGACCCGACGATGTCCAGGATGCGTGACCGGATCGCGGACTGGTACGGTCGGATGCATCCGGACGACAGTTTGCGGGTTCGACGGGAATGGCTTGGATGGCTGCCATCCGGCGACCCCTTTGAAACCAGGTTTCGCATGCGTCTGCACGACGACAGCTGGCGATGGATGGTCAGTCGAGCAAAGCCTCATCGCGATGCGACCGGCAAGATCGTGAAATGGTACGGCACCATCACCGAGATCGTGCCCACGGAGGTCCCGCTGGACGGGAAAGTATCCGTGAAGGCTCCTCATGTCTGGCATGATCCGGACCAAGCTGATGTCCTGCCGACGCAACACTTGATCTCGATGCTGATGAGGATGTTTGAGTCCGCGCCCATTGCCATGGCCATCACGACGAGCGACACGAAAACCTCGAGCTACGTCAAAGTCAACGATGCCTATCTGAAGCTCACCGGCCTGAAATGGGACGAGATCAACGGAAAGAAGCTGATTTCCGAGGGTGCCGCGATCGACAATCCCGCCCGCGACAGACGGCACCGGCTGTTGCGCGAGGACGGCGCCTACGAGCTCGAAGATGTTGAGATTGCTCATTCGGATGGTACGATCATCCCAACCCTGATTTCTGCGCAACGCACGATCGTAGATGGCGTTTCATTCGATGTGGAGGTCATTGTCGATGTGTCTGCCCGCGTCAGGCAGCAGCGCGCTATCGAAAGCGCTCTGAAAACCTCCGCGCAGACCGATGCCCTGTCAGGACTCCCAAACCGAGCCTGTTTTGATGAGGTTGTTGCCGGAGAGGTTGCCCGCAACCTGCTCAATGATAGAAAGCTCGCCATCGCCTACATCGATCTCAACGGCTTCAAGATCGTCAACGACAGTCTGGGGCATTCCGCAGGCGACGAAGTCTTGCGAACGATCTCGGCGAGACTTCGCGAAAGTTTCCGAGCGACGGATTTCATCGCCAGGGTCGGAGGAGACGAGTTTGCTATTCTTCTCGACATGGATCGCAAGTTTGCGGGCGATATGCAGACCCATATTCAGGAAACGATGGAAAGGGTGTTCAAGCCGATCCCCATCGATGGCCAGGTGACATTCACGGGTGCCGCGGTCGGCGTTACGTTCCTAAAGGCCGAAGACACGCCGCAAACTTATGTCAAACGCGCTGACGACTATATGTATCTGGCGAAAGCCACCGGAAAACGGGTGGCCGTCGTGTGTTTCGGTCAGGTTCTCGATCCCCCGACGACGCATAAAGTGGACCGGACGAACGGTGTTCGCGACGGCTGAAGTGTGTCGACGGCCGAACTATCGGCAGCCGATATTTCGAGGTGTTGTGCCAAGCCCTTTCGTGCAGGGCAGGTCTGATACCTATCCAGACTGCCGCTGGTCGTCGTCAGTCCGGCGCGACTGACGACGGAGGCCGGATTGTGGCGGCATCGTCGGCCGCTGCATCGTTCTCTCCACCAAACGCGGCATCAGCCTGCTGGTTGACCTTGGTCACATCGTCGCTTTCCTGATCCGACATGTCGGCTGGATGCTCGGAACGCTTCCAGTGATCGTCATGGGACCCTTCAGGACGGCCTTCTTCCTCCCACAGTCTGTAGGCCCGTTCGCGCTGTTCCTGTTCTCTATCGGTCATGGTTGCTCCTCCTAAGTTGCGAAGACATAACCAGCGGACGGGCCCCGGGTTTCCTTGAGGCGGATGACATAGAATAAAATTTTTGTCAGCTCGCCGCGCAGGCTCTGCCGGACAGCGATCGCAAGCGATTGACAAAGGCCGTTTCTTTGTCCAACCTTGGCGTCATTCCGAGGGGAGCATCGAACGGTGCTGAGATGGCGGTGAGCCGGACCCTTGAACCTGATCCGGGTCATACCGGCGTAGGAACGGAAACGGCGCAATACCGCACCTCTTTCTTATTCTCCGCTCGCCTGGATCTCCATGATGTCAAGGTCAGGAGATCAGCCATGCTTACGCTCTCGAGAAATCCCCGAATAGGACGAATGCGGTTCGACGGTTTGAACCCGCGTCGCTGACATGCAGTCCCGGTTCGCAGCCCTCGGGCTTTTTCTGCTACTGGTAAGCTGGCAGCTTGCCGTTCAGGTTTTTTCACCGCCGCGCTATCTTCTGCCGTCACCACTCGCGGTGGTGCAGGCATTGGTGGGTCAGAGCGGCTTCCTCGCCCACCACACGCTCGTCACCCTGAGCGAAATCCTTGCAGGTCTCATCGCAGGCAGCATTTTCGGTGCGGCGGTTGCGTTTCTCGTTGTGGCATTCCCGCGGGCCGGCAGGCTTGCCTGGCCGATCATCCTTATCCTGCAGACCTTTCCGGTCTTCGTGCTGGCACCCATCCTGGTGCTCTGGCTCGGTTTCGGCATGGCGTCGAAAGTGATGATGACGACGCTCGTCATCTTCTTCCCGGTCGCCTCCGCCTTCGCAGATGGCCTGAGGCGGACGGAACCAGCGATTCTGGAAGCCGCCGCGCTGACAAGAGCGACGCCCTGGCAGATCCTTGTGAGGCTCAGAACACCGCTTGCGCTGCCGGCGCTCGTGTCCGGTCTGCGCGTCGCCGTGCCGCTCGCGCCCCTGGGTGCCGTGATCGGCGAATGGGTCGGGGCTTCAGCCGGGCTCGGCTTCGTCATGGTTCAGGCGAACGCCCGCATGCAGACCGACACCGTTTTCGCAGCCATGACCATCCTGGCCCTGACCAGCGTCGCGCTGCGCCTGGGTTTCGACCGTCTCGTAAAGGGACACCCCCATTGGGCGACCGAGACCGAACCACAGACACAGTTATCATCGTGAGGAGAGACGACCACCCATGAAACGCATGCTTCTGGCCTTTGCCATTGCCATATCCGCCAGCATGAATGCATCCGCAACGCATGCCGCAGAAAAGCTCACCGTCATGCTTGAATGGTTTGTGAACCCGGACCATGCGCCGCTCGTGATTGCCGCCGAAAACGGCTATTTCAAAGCCGCCGGCCTCGATGTCGAGCTGGTGCCTCCCGCCGACCCGTCGACGGTGCCTCGCCTCGTTGCCGCCGGCCAGGCCGATATCGGCATCCACTACCAACCGAACCTGTATCTCGATCGTGCAGCCGGCCTGCCGCTCAAGCGAATCGGTACCCTCGTCGAAACGCCCTTGAATACGGTGACGGTTCTCGCCGATGGCCCGATCAAGAGCCTCAAGGACCTGCGCGGCAAGAAGGTCGGCTTTTCCGTCACGGGTTTCGAAGACGCGATGCTGAAGCGCATGCTCGAGGGCGAAGGCATTGGGCTTACCGAGGTCGAACTGATCAACGTCAATTTCGCCCTCTCGCCGTCGCTGATCGGCGGCAAGGTCGATGCCACGCTTGGCGGCTTCAGAAACTTCGAACTGACGCAGATGCGGATCGAAGGGCACGAGGGCCGTTCATTCTTTCCGGAAGAACACGGCGTCCCCGTTTACGACGAGCTGATCTTCGTCACACGCGACGGGCTGGCGACAGATCCTCGCCTGCCCCGCTTTCTCGAAGCCGTCGAGAAGGCTGCAATTTTCCTGACCAATCACCCCGATGATGCCTGGAAACTGTTCATCAAGGCCTATCCCAACCTCGACGACCCGCTCAATCGTCAGGCGTTCACCGACACGCTGCCGCGTTTCGCCAAACGGCCTGCAGCGCTGGATCGGGGTCGCTACCAGCGCTTCGGTGAGTTCATGGCCGCGAGCGGCCTTATTCCGCACGCCCCGCCGGTCGATGACGTGGCGATCGAAATCCGGTGATGACAATGAACAATTCCCCGACGCCGCAACAGGCCGGCGATCTCCTGGCACGTGTGAGGGCCCGGCGCCCGCGCGTCCATTGCCTGATGAACACCGTGGTGCAGAAATTCGTTGCTGACGGCATCACTGCAATCGGCGCCATCCCCTCGATGACCTCCTCCCCGGACGAAATCGTCGGTTTCGTCTCCAAGGCTGATGTCCTCGTCGTCAATCTCGGCACGCTGGATGCTGACCGTCGCAAGGTGATCGAACTGGCTGTCGAGGTCGCAAACGATCATGGAAAACCCTGGGTCCTCGATCCCGTTCATAGCGACTATTCCCCCGTGCGGCTGGAGTTTGCAAAGACATTGATCGCCCGCCGCCCAACAGTACTGCGTGGCAACAGCGCGGAGATGGCGCTGTTCGGAGACATTGGCGAAACACTGAAAATCGAGACCGGCGCTCACGATCGCCTGACGGATGGCGCGCGAACCGGCACTGTTCGTAACGGCCACCGATGGATGGCGGATGTCACCGGGACCGGTTGCCTATCGGGCGGCGTCATCGCCGCGTTTCTGGCCGTGGAACCGGATGCTATGGCAGCGGCCGCAGCAGCGCTGGCGGCGACCGGCGTCGCCGCGGAACAGGCCGCCGAGCACGCGCGCGGTCCCGGCAGTTTCGCCGTTGCCTTCCTGGATGCACTGTCAGCGCTGACGCCCGATGAACTCAGCCTGCACGGAAGGATCGACCATGAGATTTGATTACCGACTGAACCCGATCGTCGATGCTGGTCTCACCGATGTCGGCGACCTTGCGGATCTTGCAGCAAAGGCCGCGAGAAACGGCGCGACGCTGATCCAGTACCGCGACAAGACCGGCTCCACTCGGCAGATGATCGCCATGGCCAAAAGCATCAAGGCCGCCCTTGATGGCACCGGCGTGCCGCTTGTGATCAACGACCGTGTCGATGTGGCGCTTGCTTCAGGCGCCGACGGCGTGCATCTGGGTGCTGACGACATGGATGCCGGGACCGCACGCCGGCTGCTCGGCCCCGACACCATCATCGGCCTCACCGTCAAGACACGTGCCGATGCGGAACGCGCCGGACGAGCTCAGGCCAGCTATGCCTGTATCGGCGGGGTGTTCGAGACCCTGTCGAAACAGAACCCCGATCCACCGGTTGGCCTCGAAGGCTTGCGGGATCTGCGCGAACGGTTGCGACAACTGGATCCGACCCTCCCGGTCGGCGCCATCGCGGGCATCGGGCTCGAGCAGGTGCGGAGCGTCATCGACGCGGGGGCCGATGGTGTCGCGGTCATTTCGGCAATCTTCCGCGCACCGGATCGTGCAGACGCCTGCCGCAGTTTTCGGCGCCGGGTGGATGATGCTCTGAGCGAGGTGAAGCGATGACATCCGTTGCCATGACGATCGCTGGTTCCGACAGCGGTGGCGGCGCCGGCATTCAGGCCGATATCAAGACCTTTTCCGCCCTCAACGTCTTCGCCACCAGCGTCATCACCGCCGTGACCGCCCAGAACACGCGGGGCGTGAGCGCCGTCGAAGACATTTCGTCGACAATGATCGGGGAGCAGATGCGCGCAGTGCTCGCCGATATCACGGTCCATGCGATCAAGATCGGCATGGTGTCCCGCTGCGAAACAATCCACGCGGTTGCCGGGGGGCTGACACACTATAGCGGTCCCGTCGTCCTCGATCCGGTCATGGTCGCGACCTCGGGCGATCGGCTGCTGCGCGAAGATGCGATCTCCGCCCTCATCGCCAGCCTCGTGCCGAAAGCGACGATTGTGACGCCGAACCTGCCTGAAGCTGCGCTGCTCACCGGCATGCCGGTCGCCGAAACCCGATCCGATATCACCCGTCAGGCGGAGGTGATTCTCAACGCCGGGGCCCGTGCCGTGCTGATTAAGGGCGGGCATGGAGGCGGCCGCGACAGCATCGATCTCTTGTTCGATACGTCAGGCGTCACGGAGTTCTCGGCAGCCCGTGTCGATACGAAAAACGACCATGGCACAGGCTGCACGCTTGCGGCGGCGATCACCGCCGGCCTCGCCCGCGACCTGTCGTTGCATGAGTCCGTTGGCGCTGCAAAAACATATCTTCAGGACACTTTGATTGCCGGAAAAGCTCTTTCTATCGGCGGCGGGCATGGCCCGGTCCACCACTTCTACAAATGGTGGCCGGCATGAACCGAGCTATGGCGGGTCCGGTGAGGCCCGGCCGCCTGGCGCAATTCGCGTCGCGGCTCGCCTCGCCGATTGCCCTCCTTGTCATTTGGCAGATCGCCAGCATGACGGGACTGCTGTCGCCGCGCATTCTGGCCGGACCGGGCGACATCGTCGCGACAGCCAGCCGCCTCATCGCGGCCGGTGAACTGATCAACGGGCTGATCGTATCGTTCCTGCGGGTGCTTGCAGGCTTTTCGATCGCGCTCGTCGCCGGGATTGTTCTGGCTCTGATCTCCGGCCTGTCTCGGTTCGGAGAAGCGGTGATAGACCCGCCGATCCAGATGCTGAAGGCTATGCCGTTCCTGGGTCTTCTGCCACTGTTCATCCTCTGGTTCGGGATCGGCGAGATACCGAAGATCGGGCTCGTCGCCTTCGGCGCCATCTTTCCGATCTATCTCACCCTTTACGGCGGCATTCGCGGCATTGACAGGAAGCTGATCGAGGCGGGGCAGACGATGGACCTCGGCACGACAAGCATCATTTGCCATATCGTCATTCCTGGCGCCCTGCCCTCGCTGCTCGTGGGCGTCCGATACGGCCTCAGCGTCGCCTGGCTCAGCCTCGTCGTCGGCGAACAGATCAATGCCGCAAGCGGCATCGGATACACCATTTCCTATGCCCGCGACTTTATGCAGACAGATGTCATCGTCGTCTGCCTTCTAGTCTACGCCATCTTAGGCCTGCTGACCGATGGTCTCGTACGCATGATCGAGGCTTATGCGCTGCGCTGGCGTCCGGAGGTGTTCGGTTGATTCCCCTCGTCGACATCAGGCAACTCACCCGCTCGTTTGGCGGCGCGGCCGTTCTCGACGGCATCGACCTCGCCATGGCGCCCGGCGAATTCGTCGCCCTGCTCGGCCGCAGTGGTTCCGGAAAAACCACGCTGTTGCGCATTCTCGCCGGTCTCGATACCGCCGCGGCCGAAAGGCTGCAGCTGACCACCCGGCGTTCGGTGGTTTTCCAGGAACCGCGCCTGCTTCCATGGAAAAGCGTCATCGACAACGTCGCGCTCGGTCTGCGACACCCGGATGCCCGGACGCTCGCCACACATGCACTGGAGGAAGTCGGCCTGTCGCACAGGATCGACGCCTGGCCACTGACGCTCTCGGGCGGCGAGGCGCAGCGATCGGCGCTTGCGCGGGCTCTCGTGCGTGAACCCGAATTGCTGCTGCTGGACGAACCCTTTGCCTCGCTCGACGCGCTGACGCGGTTGCGGATGCATGAGCTCGTCCTCGCGCTGTGGCGCAAACATAGCCCGGCGGTGCTACTCGTCACCCATGATGTCTGGGAGGCCGTGGCGCTTGCAGACCGAATCCTGGTGCTCGATCAGGGACATTTCATCCGCGAAATCAATGTCGATATCGACCGCCCCCGTCGCCGCGACGACCCCAGAACGGGCCGCATCGAAGCGGCGCTGCTGGAAGAGCTCGGCGTCCTCCCCACGCAAGACTGACTTCCATGTGAAAACCGCAGATTGGACTGAGCTATGATTTCCAAGCGTACATTCCTTGCCGCCGTCACCCTCTTCAGTGCCGCCGCCGTGTTTGCCCCTCCTGTCCAGGCAGCCGATCAGGTGGTGCGGATCGGCTGGTTGCGGGGACCCAACGACATCACGCTCGCCAAGTCGCGCGGCACGCTGGAAAAGGCGCTGTCCGAAAAAGGCATCAAGGTCGAGTGGGCCGGTCCCTTCCCGGCGGCAGCGCCTGCTTTCGAGGCGCTCAACGCCGGCAGCATCGATATCACGGCCGGAAGCTCGACCTCGGCGATCGCAGCCCTCTCGGCCAGGATCCCGCTGGTGATCTTTGCCTATCAGAAGATGGCGTCAGGCTCTGAGGGTATCGTGGCGACGAAGGGTTCCGGCATCGCCACCATCAGGGACCTGGCGGGCAAGAAGGTGGCGGTCAACCGCGGGGGCACAGGGGAATATCTGCTGATGCGCGGACTGGAGACGAACGGCATCGATCCTGCAAGCGTGGAACGCGTCTATCTCAGCCCCAGCGACAGTGGCCCAAGCTTCAGCCAGGGCCATGTCGACGCCTGGGCGACCTGGGATCCGTTCCTGACCATCGCGGAAAAGGCCTATGACGGCACGGTCATCGCCGATGGCGCCGCCATCAGGTCCGACAACGCTGTCGTTCTTGTCGCGAGCCGCGAATTCGCCATGGACAAGGCCGATCAGCTGCAGCTCGTCTTCGATGTCATCAAAGCGGAAAACGCCTGGGCAGTCGCCAACAAGCCGGAGGCCGGGGCGATCTGGGCGAAGGAAATGAACGTACCCGCCGATCTCGGGGCAAAGATCGGCGAGAACAACGCGGTGCCGACGACCGGCGTTTCCGAAACGGACGTGAAGCAGATCAATGCCGTGGCTGAGTGGTACGTAACAAGCGGTATCATTCCGGCGGTGCCCGATATCGCTGACGGCGTCGTTGAGCTAAAGTAAGTCTCGACGGGCTCGCCCGGCCCCTGCGTCGCTCGGGGTCGATTGCCGGCAAAATCGTTACTGCCCCGTGCGCGATGCAGCCATGCATCGAAAGTCCGTGTCAGATGGGAAGATGGCCTCCCGGGCGAGAGCGATATTGCGATCGTTTCACCCGGGAGACCGGTTCTCAGGCCACTTCGCAAATATCGAGGATGGTCAGCATGTAGACGCGGATCATGTCGAGGAAATCGACGATGTCGACGCGCTCGTCCGGCATGGTGTTGTAGCGACCACCCGGGCCGCAGACGATGCCTTCCATGCCAAGCTCGTGGTAGAGATGGCCGGCATCTGTGCCGTAGAAACGCGTCGGCGTGATCGCGCCGGTCGGCTGCTTCTCCCCTCGGACAGCCTCATAGGCCGCATTGATCGATTTGACGATGCGGCTATCCGGCGAAACCTCGAAGGGCGGCATCAGAGGGCGGCCTTCGATCATCTCGGGGACGAGCTTCGCCTTCAGGCCCGGGAAACGGCCTTCGAGTGCCCGCAACTCATCGGCCAGATCGGCGAGAACGCCTTCCTGCGTCTGGCCCGGTGCATAACGGCACGACCCTTTGAGGCGAACGAAGTCGGCCACTTGCGGCGGACGCCATTCCTCGAGGTCGCGACCGAGCGCGCCGTGGACGACGCCCACATGGCCGCGGTTGATCGAGCGGTGGACATCGCTTCTGGCACCGCTGAAGGTCATCGCATTGATGCGCGGGATGATATCGCAGGCGGCGGCAATCGCGTCGACGGATTCCTCGCGCTTCGACAGGTGGCGGGTGTCGCCGGTCAGCTCGATGACATAGCTCAGTGCTGCCGCATGCATGGTGACGGCAACGAGGTCGCTCGGTTCGCTGTTGATGAAATAGTCGGCCTTCACGCCGCTTTTGATGGCAGCAAGTGTGCCGACGCCGCCCTGCAATTCGCCGACGACGAAGGTCAGGATCACGTCGCCCTTCAGTTTGACGCCCGCCTCGAGCAGCGTCTTCACCGCGCAGAAATAGGCGGCATCGCCGGCCTTCATGTTGGAAACGCCGATACCGTAGATGAACTTGTCGTCGACAAGACCCGCATAGGGGTCGACGGTCCAGCCTTCGGTGACTGGGTTGGTATCGAGATGGCCGTTGAACAGCAGGCTCTTGCCGCCGCCTTGGCCTTTCAGACGACCGATCGTGTTGAACCGCCGGCCATCGTCGAAGGGCTGCAGCTCGGCTTCGACGCCGATCTTTGCAAGCTCAGCCGCCATCCAGCGCGCCAGAACCTTCTCGCCCTCGGTTTCCGAATGGCTCTTGTGCTGGACCATCTTCGACAGAAAATCGAGGCAGGCCTTTTCGTCGATCCGATCCACGAGGGACTTCGGGTCCATTGTCATGCTCCTTGATGCGGTATTACTGGTATTGAGCGGCGGCGCGCGGCACCGCCTCGATCAGGCGGCGGGTGTATTCCGCCCGGTCGGGACTATCGATCTCGGACGCCTTCACCACCTCGATCAGATCGCCGCGATACATTACGGCAATCCGGTGGGCGATCTGGCGGATCAGGTTGAGATCGTGAGTGATGAACAGGTATGCGGTACCGCTGGCCTTTTGCAGTTCCAGCAGAAGCTCCACGACCGACGCCTGCACCGAGACGTCGAGCGCAGAGGTGATCTCGTCGCAGATGACCAGCTTCGGTTTGGAGGCGAAGGCACGGGCAATCGCCACGCGCTGCTTCTCGCCGCCCGAGAGCTGATGCGGATAGCGGCTTGCGTGGGTGCGCGGCAAGCGCACCTGTTCCAGCATGTCACCGACCTGTCGCTCAAGATCGCTGGCATCGCCGAACAGTTTCAGCGGCCGCGAGACGATCTCGAAAATCTTTTGGCGCGGATTGAGCGAGGCATCCGGGTGCTGAAAGATAATCTGTACGTCCTTGCGATAGGCATTGTCCATATCGCCGAGATTGCGGATCTCGCGTCCTTCGAAGCGGATCTTGCCCTCGAACCGGTTGAGACCGGTCATGGCCTTGGCGAGCGTCGATTTGCCCGAGCCGGATTCGCCGACAATGCCGAGAATTTCTCCCGGACTGATGCTGAGGCTGATCGCATTGTTGCCGGTCACGCGCTCGGTCTTCCGGCCGGTCAGTGCCGAGAGAAACGGCTTGCGACCGAAATGGACGCTGACATTCTCGACCTCAACCAGCGGCGTTTCCGTTGGGGCAACATCATCGTTCACCAGCCGGCGGGCGGGATCGGGAACCGCGTTGATGAGCTCGCGGGTATAGTCCTGTTGCGGATTGGTGAAGATGTCGCGCACCGTTCCCTGCTCGACGATCTCGCCGCGCTTGATGACCGCGACGCGGCCGGCGGTGCGGGCGACCAGCGCAAGGTCGTGAGAGATGTAAAGCGAGGCGACACCTGTTTCGGCCTGCAGCTCGACAAAGAGGTCGAGGATCTGGCGGGAGGTGATCACGTCGAGGGCCGTGGTGGGCTCGTCAAAAATGATGCATTCGGGATTGCAGGCGAAGGCCGACGCGATCACGACACGCTGCTTTTCGCCGCCGGATGCCTCATGCGGCATGCGGTGCATCATCTGCGCCGGCGTCTTCAGCCCGACATGGGCAAGCCGCGCCTCTCCTTCCGTCCACGCCTGCTGCCAGGACAGGCCGCGGTGGCGAACGAGAACTTCGGCCAGCTGCTTGCCGAGCGAGAGGGTCGGGTTGAGCGACGTGCTCGGATCCTGGAACACCATGCTGATACGGCGTCCGCGAAACGTTTCCATTTCGCGCTCCGCCTTTTCCAGCAGATTGTCGGAGCCCAGCTGGATACGTCCGCCGGGCTCGCGGGCGTTCTTCGGAAGGTAGCGCATGATCGACCATGCGAGCGACGTCTTGCCGGACCCGGATTCTCCTACGAGGCCAAGGATTTCGCCACGGCTGATGGCGAGATCGATATTCTTCAGCGCGTGAAACGGGCCGTTGGTAGTTTCGTAATCGAGCGAATAGTTCTCGATTGTGAGAACTGAGGTAGCGGCCGAAGTGTGTTCGGTATTGGTCATGATTTTCACCTCAGGCCCGCGGATTGAGGGCATCGCGGAGACCGTCGCCCAGGAGGTTGAAACCGACGGCGACGATGGCGATCGCCACGCTCGGCCAGATCAGGATGCCGAGTCCGGGAACTCTTCCCGGATCGACTCTTCGACTTTCTCCGTGCCAATGCCGAACGGGGCAATCCGGATGCCGAGGCACTCGGGGCAGTGCTCCCGGGGCGCTTCGTGATGGCCGCAGTGGTGACAGCGTAGGCGACGGTCTCGACGATGAAAAGCTAAGGAGACCGAGCAGTTAGGGCAGCCGAACTGGTGCCCGCAGTCTCGGCAGACGAGAAAGGGCGCGTAGGCGCGCCGGTTCAGGAACAGGATCGCCTGTTCACCCCGTTCAAGGGTGCCGATGAGCCGTTCTCGAAGATCGTCGCAGAGAATGCTGGGACGACCTTCGCGATAGCCCTCCGTGAGATCCCGAACGAAGACATCCGGCAAAACCGCTTCGGCGGCGCGCTCCGGCAGCGAAAGAAGTGTGAGCCGTTCCTGCTCCGCCTCGGCGTAGCTCTCGACGCTTGGAGTGGCCGAACCGAGAACGACGGGACATTTGTGAAGCGCCCCGAGAGCCAGGGCGACCCGTTTGGTGTGATACCGAGGAGCCGTCTCCTGCTTGTAGGCCTGTTCGTGCTCCTCGTCGATCACGATAAGGCCGACATTGCCGAGAGGAGCAAAGAGTGCGGAGCGGGCACCAAGGACGACGGATATTTCGCCCGCCTGGGTTCGTCGCCAGGTCGCAAGACGTTCCGCATCGGGAAGGTCGGAGTGGAGAACGGCCACACTCGCGCCGAACCGCTCTCTGAGCCTAGATATGGCCTGGGCAGCGAGGGCGATCTCCGGAACGATGTAGAGAACCTGTCGTCCTTGACGCAGAGCTTCGGCGGCGGCGCGCAGATAGACCTCCGTCTTGCCCGAGCCAGTGACGCCGAAGAGGAGGAAGTTTCGCGGCTCTTTCGTTTTGATGCTCTCAATGACCGCGTCGATGGCCAGCTGCTGGGTCCGGTTGGGAGTCGGAGCTTCGACAAGCTCCGATCCGCCCCCGCTCGATCTTTGAAGAAGGCCTTGCTCAATTAGGTTTTTAAGAGTCGCATCGGTGACACCGGCCATGGCCTTGATTTCGCTTGCCGTGAGTCCAAGATGATCTGCCTCCTGCATCTTCATCAGCACGAGAGCCTGGGCGGGCTTGCGTTTGCCTTCCTTATGAAGGAACGTCTCGACCTTGCGGGCGTCGGCGGTGAGGCGCAGGACATCGGGGGTCTTGCGTCGCTCGGCAGCATCCTGGAGGCGCAAGGTTTGTCGAACAAGACCCATCTTCCGAAGACTTTTAAGAGCGCGGGCAACGCCCGGCTCTAGCTTCTTGCCTTTGGACTCGATGCGTGGGCCTTGTTCCTTGAGAAGCCGCAGGGTTTCGCGTTCGAGGGGCTTTAGGTCCGCTAATACATCCTGTTTGAACTCAAAGAGTTTTTCGGCCGATCTCTCACTTTCTTCCAAGGGTTCGTTTCTGTCCTCCCTCCACGAAGAGCCACTTGAAGAGGGGGAGATGGCTTCCCAATAGGCGACAAGTCGTTCGCGGACGCCGGGTGGCGTTGCGGCGGAGAGAGCGACGGGTAGGGGGGAGAGGGTGTCTTCCGCCACCTGTCGGCACAGTTCTATGAGCTGAGGAGGGAGTTTGAGGCCGTCGACCCGCCCTGCAACGTCTTTGAGCGCAAAGCCGATCTGGTCGGGGTCAAGTTGGTAATCTCGGACGACGAATCCGAGTGCGATGCGCGGTCCTAAAGGGACGAAGACGGCCTCACCGACGCCAAGTCCCGGCGACCAACTGTAGGTGTAGACCGCCTCAGCCCCGCCGTTCCGCGGGTCGAGGGCGACGTCGATGACGCGCGCGGCGGCCATAAATGTAGAGTACCGTCTGCTTATTGGGGAAAATGTGGCCCAAAAAGGGAGTCTTTGCGTAGAATGACGCGATGGCCAAGCCCATTCGACGTGCGCTCTGTTGGGTGCGGCGTGACCTTCGCCTGCACGACCACGCCGCACTTGCCGCGGCAAGTGCGCACGCCGATGAGGTAGCCGTGGCGTTCGTGTTCGATCGAAACATTTTGGATGCCCTGGAAGATCGAGACGATCGAAGGATTACGTTTATCCACCGTTCACTACAAGAGATGGATGCTAAGCTGCGTGAGCGGGGAAGCCTTCTAATCGTGCGTCAAGGAAAACCTAAGGAAGAGATTCCACGGTTGGCTGAGGCGATCGGCGCGGAGGTGGTTTTTGCGGGGCGCGACTACGAACCGTACGCCGCCGCGCGGGACGACTCCATGGGGCAACGGCTTCGTCTTGAACTCGTTAAGGATGTGCCCGTTCGAGAAGCGGGCGAAGTACTAACCCAGGACGGCCGACCGTTTCGTGTCTACGGGCCTTATCGCAAAGCCTGGTTGCGCAACTTTCGTCCGGAAATGGCTACGGAAAGAAAGGTCGACCTTCGCTCGTTGGTACCTGCCGCTCAATTGGAAGATCATACGCAGCCCTGGGGCTACGAAGACATTGGATTCACTGAAGCGGATCTTTGGACACAAGCTGGAGAAGAGGCGGGACGAGCGAGGATGCACGCCTTTGCGAAGCAGCTACCGACCTACGGCGACCACCGAGACATACCTTCTGAGCACGGCACAAGCGAACTAAGCGTTCACTTTCGATTTGGGACGATCTCCGTCCGCGAGGCGGCAAGGCTTGCCCTTGAAAACGACGGTGACCGCTGGCTGAGCGAACTCATCTGGCGCGATTTCTTCTTCGACGTCCTGTCGCACTTCCCCGAAGTGTCTCGCGAGTCGTTCAAGCCTGCTTTTCGCGGCCTCCACTATCCGGGCAAGTCGGAGCATTTGGAGGCCTGGAAGACTGGACAGACAGGATTTCCGATCGTCGACGCGGCGATGCGGCACCTGAACGCGACGGGTTTTATGCCGAATCGGATGCGGCTTGTGACAGCGGCGTTCCTTTGCAAAGACTTGCTTCTCGACTACCGTGAAGGTGAGGCTTACTTCGCGCGTCGTCTGCTCGACTTCGATCTGGGAAACAACAATGGCAACTGGCAATGGTCGGCCTCGACCGGCACCGATTCTCAGCCCTACTTCCGAGTCTTCAATCCTATCGCGCAAGGACAGAAATTCGACCCGCACGGTGCTTACATAAGGGAGTGGGTGCCGGAATTGAAGAAGCTTACGGACGCCTCGATCCACGAACCGTGGTCCAAACTTGCTGACCTTAAAGCGGTGGGAGTGGTGCTCGGTAAGACTTATCCGACGCCGATCGTGGATCACGCGGTCCAACGAGAGAGAGCAAAAACGCTGCTTCGCCAGGCGGCGCAGACGGCTCCACAGGATGTGAGATAGGGGTCCTTGCTTTCTTCCTAGCCCCCTCTCCAAGACAAACCACTTGGAGAGGGGGAGCGTGTTTAGCGCGCGGTCATGACCTTGGGGGCCAAGGTTCGGTCGATGCGCATGAGGCACTCCTGAAGGTGCGGCTTCGTGTACTCCGTCGAGGCCGTTGGAATGGCGGCCATAATCCGATTTTTCAGCGTCCGCAGGTTCGAGATGGCGAGTGTCTTGGCATCGCTTGGCACCCGCGACTGGCCGAGAGCCATTGCGCATAGGGTGTCGAGGTGAGCGCGCTGAAGCTCGCGGCGAAGATCGGAGACGGGTTTCTTGGCGACGACTTCCGACCACACGGTGTCGTTCGCGGTGCGGAACAGTTCGGCCATCGTTAGGGTGTCGCCCTTCGGTCCGACCCGGAACTCGTTGTTCTGAATTCGAGAAAGGACATCGCCGTCGAAGGTCAGGCTGACCACCGCCTGCTCCAAGGTGACGATGCGGTCGCGCATGGGGAAGAGGCGTGCTCGACCTTCGGCCTCGTTCATCGGTGCATTCGGATTGAAGGTCAAGCGAGCAATGTCCTCGCGCTTCACGTCCATCGAACCGTCGGCCAGTAAGCTGGAGACGAGCAGACTGAGCGCACGGCGTTGGGTGGCGGCCGGAACCGGGGTGTACGGCTTAGCGCCGCCCTTGTCACCGACGAAGCCAGAGCCCAAGCGACCGGCACCGAGGAAATAGGTCGCATTGATTGCGGCGTTGAGCTGCGTGCTAAGGCCGCGCAGATACGACTGAGTGAAGTCGTAGTAGCTTGAGCCTGCCACGAGCTTTCGACGGGCGACGGTGCGCATCTTGCGGCCCAGAGTTGCCATCGTCTCAAGACGATCCAGAGGCTCTTTGCCGAGGTCGAACCGTGCGATATACGGATCGAAGTCGTCGGCGGACATGTCGCTCTGATACTGGTGTCCAGGGACACCGCTCAGGCTCGCGATCTTTCGAAGCGCCGGAAGCTCGCCTTCGCTCGTCGCGCCGGGGAAGTTCTTGTAGCCGTACTCGATGGCCCAGAAGTCGTAGTCGCCGATGCGCTGGGCATAGTAATCAACGTTCTTTTTGCCGATGGCGAAGATGTTGTACGGGCTGTAATCCATCACCGTGCCACCGATGCCATGGGCGGCAACCGTCGGACCGTCTGCCAGTTCGGCGGCACCAAGTTCGGTGCTCGCGGCGAAGTTGTGGCGAAGGCCCATGCAGTGACCCATTTCATGGGCGACGACCTCGGTGATGTACTGCTCGATGAACTTCTTCTTTTCCTCGGGGCTCATCGTCGGACTCATTGCTTCGACGGCTTCCAGTCCATTCGCGTGGTCCATCGCGCCGCGAAGCGTAAGGTCGCATCGGCGAGGATCGGCCTTTTCGCCCGAAGGCAGCGCCTTGTGAGCGTATGATCCCGGATCAAGAACGCGCTCGAAGTCCTGCTTCGCCCCGGCGGCGAAGACGCCGTCCATGTTGATGCAGGCGTTGAGGATCTCGCCGGTCACCGGGTTCGCTCGGAAGAGCGCAATGGCGAAGGGCATACCGGTCGTCCAGCGAATCACGTTGTAGCGGAGATCCGCGATGTCCCAGTCGGCATCATCGGGCATCTGGTTGACGACGAGCGCATTCTTAAACCCCACTCGCTCGAAGGCCGCGTTGTACATGAGCGCACCCTTACGGACGGCGTCGCGATACTCCTTCGGCGTCGCATTGTCGATCCAGAAGGTGATCGGCTTCACGGGCTCGGAAACGGCGGCATTGGGATCCTTTTTGACGAGGTTCCAGCGCTGAATGAGGTTGACGTTCGGATCCGCCTTGCTCTGGTCAGTGAGGTCGTCGTATGAGACGGTGAAATAGCCGATGCGCGGATCGCCCATACGCGGCTTGTAACCGGTTTCGGGAAGCTCGGAAAGATTGTAGGAGACAGCCCACGGCACGCTCTTTGGTCCGCTCATCGGGGTCGTGCGGTTGAGAGTGAAAACCGTGCGGACGACGACGTTCTCGGGAAAATCTTTGACGGTGTCGACACTCGCGGCCATGGGATTGACCATATAGCCGGAGAGAGCTTGGGAGATGTCCCCGATGTCGGACTTGAAGAAGTTCGAAACGTCGATGAGGACGCTCTTTCGTTCCGGCTGGCGAGCTTTGATCTCGTAGTTGTCGACGATCCCATCGGGGAACGAGCGCTTGATCGTACGGAGCGACTCGGGGTTGGTCGCCCGATGATTAAGGTTTGGCTGGATGAGCTGAAGCTTCGAATCGCCTTTAGCCTCGAATTTGAGCGGAAGGTCGGCGATCGGCATGCCGTGGAAGACGCCCATCGACATCGTGTCCCCGAGTCCACTTCCGGCGGTGACCTGGAGGAGCATCAGCTTGCCGAGCTTCGCCTCAGGGATCTCAAGGTAGATCGTGTCGGACGTTCCCTTGGTTTGGCGGTACACCGTGAAGAGTCCCGTCTGTTTGGTGAACTCCTTTGTGATGTCGTCGATGGTCTTCGGCTTTTCCGGCTCGGCAGGCTTTGGCGGAGTGACCGGAGTTGCCGGAGTCTGTGCGGCCGGAGGGGTTGCCGGTTTGGTCTCAGCCGGAGGCGGGGTCTGGGCGCTACCCAGGGCAGCCGTGGCCATGATCACGGCGGAAAATGCATAGCGGGAGAGCATCGAACCCTATTGTAAGGGGTTGGTTGGTCCTTTGGGCATAAAGTCCTCCTAAGGACGGAAAAATGGCATAGTCGGGAACATTCGTGAATGTTGACGGACGCGCGGGTGTCCTCTGCCTCGCCAGAATAGAGTCTTGGAAACGCTCGAAGGCTATCTCAAACGCGCTCTGCTGTCGCGGGTGTACGACGTGGCGCGGGAGACGCCGGTCGAGGCGATGCCACGACTGTCGGCGCGGCTGGGTTCGGGTGTATGGGTGAAGCGCGAGGACGAGCAGCCGGTGTTCTCGTTTAAGATTCGGGGTGCATATAACAAAGTCGCTTCGTTGACCGAAGATGAGCGCGCCCGGGGCGTGATCTGTGCATCGGCGGGCAACCATGCGCAGGGAGTGGCCTTGGCGGCGCGGAAGCTGGGATGTCGGGCGGTCATCGTGATGCCGAACACGACGCCTTCCATTAAGATCGAAGCGGTGCAGGCGCTTGGCGGCGAGGTGGACGTCACGGGCGATAACTTCGATGCCTCGGCGGCTCATGCGTTGCGGAGGGTGGCCGAAGAGGGTTTCTCGTTCGTCCATCCATTCGACGATCCCGATGTGATCGCAGGGCAGGCGACAGTCGGAGTCGAGATTCTTCGCCAGCATCCGGGACCGCTGGACGCGATCTTCGTGGCCGTCGGTGGTGGTGGGCTGATCGCCGGGGTCGGTGCGGTCGTCAAGTCACTCCGGCCGGAGGTGAAAGTGATCGCGGTCGAGGCGGAGGATTCAGCCTGTATGACCGCTTCGCTGGAAGCTGGCGAGCGGGTGACATTGGATCGAGTCGGGCGTTTTGCCGATGGCGTGGCGGTGCGATGTCCGGGAGAGGAGACGTTCCGGATCGCCCGGCAGGTGGTTGATGAGTGCGTCGTGGTGTCCAACGACGCGATCTGCGCGGCGATCAAAGATGTATTCGAAGACCGCCGAGCGATTCTCGAGCCTGCTGGGGCACTGGCCGTGGCAGGTCTGAAAGCCTATGTCGAAAAGCACGGTCCGGGCGAGTATCTCGCAATTGCCTGTGGAGCTAATCTGAACTTCGACTCGCTTCGCCATGTGAGCGAGCGAGCCGAGATTGGCGAGCGACGCGAGGCGGTTTTTGCAGCGACGATTCCCGAGCGGCCCGGTGCCTTTCGCGCGTTCTGCGCGGCTCTGGGGGAGCTTCCGATCACAGAATTCAACTATCGCTGGGCACCGCGCGCAGAGGCCCACGTCTTCGTCGGGGTGCGGACTCAGAATGGTGGCTCTCTTCTGGGCGATCTCGAAAAGGCGGGGATTGCAGCCGTCGATTTAACGGACGATGAGACGGCCAAGCTCCACGTGCGCTACATGGTGGGTGGCCGTGCGGATGCGCCTGGCGAACGACTGATCGCGTTCGAATTTCCCGAGCGAACGGGAGCTCTTGTCGGCTTCCTCGAGTCGATGGAACCGCGGTGGAACATCAGCCTCTTCCATTACCGAAACCATGGATCGGATGTGGGCCGAGTGCTCGCGGGCATCCAGGTCCCATCCGGCGGCGAGGCGGCTTTCGAGGCGTTTTTAAAGCGGGTGGGATTTGCTTGGACCGATGTGACCGACGACCCGGCGTGTCGTCTCTTTCTGCGCTAGAGGCTAAGTCAGAGGTTTCAGGTCTAATTCTGAAGTGGTCGAATCTTTATTTCGGAGTGCCCTGATAACGCTCGGCGTATCCGTGGGCACGGAAGAGGACCAAGCCTACGCAACGCTTGAGGCATCTTACAGAGATCGAAAGCGGGCCTACCACAACCTGCGGCACATTGAACGGGTCCTTGAGACCTTCCTGGCAATCGAAGAAGATCTTGATCCGATGGATGGGGCGCGCATTATCTTGGCGCTTTGCTACCACGACGCCGTCTATGACCCGAAGCAAAAGGACAACGAGGCGAAGAGTGCAGCCTTGGCACGACGGGAGCTTGCTCCCCTGGGAGTCGAAGAGGCCGATCTCGCCGAAATTGAGCGGCTAATTCTCGTGACGAAAAACCATCGGGCAAGCGACCCTCTCGGTGGGGTTGTGGTCGATGCGGATCTGGCAATCTTGGCTTCCGCAACCGCCGAATACGATGCCTATGCCAAGGCGATCCGAAAGGAGTACGCCTTCGTTCCCGATGAGGAGTATCGTGCCGGTCGCCGTCAGGTTCTGGAAAGCCTGCTATCGAAAAAGCTGTTCGCCTCTCCGCTGCTGGACGAAGAGGCGGCACGGGATAACCTCGAACGAGAAATCGCTTCGTTAAGCAATGCCTGAATCCCAGAGCTCACCAGTTATACGGATCGTCGCCCCGGAACCAGAGATAAGAAATGAGCTGCCCGGTGTGATACCACTCGTGTTGGGCAATCCAGCGCAGGACTTCTCCGACGGGCACCTCAGGAAGTCCCATGGCTTCGAACCACTCTGGCGGGATTGGCGCGACCGCTTTGAGGCCTGCTTCCGAAACGGACTCTATATAACAAAGCGTTTCTCGACGCGTTTCCTCGAGACGTTTACGGAGGTAGCTCAGCGAGAGCGGATCGGCGATGCTTGCGTCAATCTCCTCCCACGTTGGAACCGCCTCGCCCTTGAGCTTGGCAATGTTCTGAATCTCCGTGCCCAGAATCTCGACCAGCTGATCGCCGATTCCCCGCATGCCTCCGCGTGGCGCCCAAGGCATCATCTCGTCATCGAGCCGTCCTACAACCTCTTCAAGATCACGGCGAACGGTGTTCAGCCGGGCGACGATCAGGGTGCGCTCGTCCATGTGTGGACGCTACCTTAGAACTGGTCGGTCATGAAGAGTTGCGGGATTCCCGGAACGTTTCGGCCCATAAGGTACAGCTCGACGACGGGAGGTGCCGCGACGGGAATCTCAAGCATATCGGCCACAAGGGCGGTGCCGAACCACTCTGTACCGGCCGGCAAGGGAAGCGCGGCCTGAGGTTGAGACCATATCCCCTCACGAAGGGTGTCGTTCTCGTAGCAGAGGTAACCATCGGCGATCGGGTTGCACTGACGGAAATGCCACTTCCAAAGAGTCCAGCGCTGGCGGTCGCGACGAAGACGGTCGGGGTGTCCATCAGCCCACGCGGAATACATCGCGCGAACCTCTTCGACGTGCATTTCTGGAGGAATTCGCTCTTCAGGAACCGTCGCAAGGGGTGCGCGAACAACCCGGTCCAGCGGCTCGTAGCCTAACCGATCATAAAGTCCAAGCTCTTTGGCGAAGAGCAGGCTCGCTCCCTCTCCGCGACGTTCAGACTCCTTCTGAACCCGTTCGAGCAGCTTGCCCGCATGACCTTCTCCGCGTCGGCTCTCGCGAGTTGCTACCCCCGCAACGCCGTAGGCGCGTCCCCATCCAAACTCAAGAGGCGTTGTGGTGAGGACTGATACCATCTCTTGGCCTTCCCATAGAGCCCACTTGCGGCGAAGATCGAACATAGGATCTTCAAGAAAGAGACTGAGGGCGCGATCGAAGTCGAGACCGAATACATCACAGAGAACGGTGAGGAACTCTTCGGTCTCACCTTCGCGAATAGGGCGAATTTCCGTCATGGATTGAGAGGTGGAACCTCGCTGGGATAGGCGGGCACCATTTTTTTTGATGGTGCCTTCTTCGTAGGAAGGATTTCGGTACGAGGCTTTGGAGCAGGCAACGTCCGTAGAGTCAATCGCACTCGATCCGAACCGACGATCTGCGTACCCGCTGGCGCGATCAAGCGAATCGAGAGGGTCCGGTCGGCTTTCAAGCCGTTGGCGTGGACGATCTCTGTTGGTACTTTGCTGACGTTGGCCAAAACGGCCGGATTACCGGAGAGAACGACCGTATCTGGCTCAAGAGCGTAACCATTAGCCTTGACGACGGTAGTATCGTAACTTACGTCGGCGAGGTCTGGCACAACCGAGGCGACTTTGGTGCTCGGCGAGGGCCCGAACGAGACGGAGGCGACGACTGCTTCAGGACTGACCTTCAAATGCTGCGGCCGAACACCGTTTGCGTCTATGGGAACGACGTCGATCTGCTGATACTCATTGTGATGAACGTCGATCTGAGACAGATCGAGATAGGCGCGCAACTCACGAACCATTCCGACCTCTGTTGCTGGGCCGGAGACCATCACTTTTGGGGGCAGCGCCCGAGTCTCGTTCAACCGCAATTTGGGGTCGCTGAGCGCTCCCATCACAATGATCCTCACCGGTAGCGAATGCCGATCAGTCTTTTCGATGGTGATCCGAGCGGTAGGGCGCGACCCGGACAGAAAGCCCACCACCCATGAGGGTGAAATCGCCACCGGATACTCGTTCGTCCCTTCTTTTGGATCGGAAAGATCGACGGAGGCCGTAACCTGCTGATCTCCGAGTTCCTTCGCTTTCTCGGCCGTCATTGCGACATCAAGCCGAATGTCCGAAGGAACTTTCCGGACGAAGAACTTGGTCTCGTTCACTCCGTCGAGTGCGAGAGTTGCTCGCAACGGGATGGGCTCGGGCACGTTTTGAACGTAGACAACGAACCAAAGCATGACCGAGAGCAAGACTGATGCGAAGGCTATGGGAAGGTTGGGCTTTTCCTTCACTTGGGCGTTGCCTCCTTCTTAGCTTTTCGCGTTCGTGTCGGCTTCGCCTCCTCTTCGATACCACGAAGTTCGTGGTTGAGAAGGTCGCGAAGCTCAAGATGGCCGTTCATTCGGCGAAGACGTCCTTCGGTGGCGACGCTAATTGTGCCGCGCTCTTCGCTGATGGCAATACAGATCGCATCCGTTGCTTCTGTTACGCCGACAGCGGCGCGGTGGCGCATATGGACACTCTGATCGATACGGGTGCTTTCGGAAAGCGGCAGACGACAGGCGGCCGCAAGGATCACGTCTCCGCGGACGATGACGGCACCGTCGTGTAACGGATTGCCTTCGTAGAAAATCGCTCCCAAGAGAGGAGCGGAGACGGCGGCGTTAAGCTCGACCCCGTTTGAAGCGATTTCGTCCAGGGGAGCGGCCTTCTCCAGGACGATGAGCGCACCGATGCGTCCGGCCGCCAGTTCGGCAGCGGCAGCCACGATCTCCTCGACGGTGCGTGCTTCGGCGCGAACTTCCGTCGGGGCGGCAAGACGTTGAGTCCAACGATCCAGTTTGCCGAGGCCTTCAATCGCTTGACGCATCTCGGGAAGCAACAGAATAACGAGGGCGACCGGCCCTAAAGGTGTCGCGCTTGCCAGGACCCAGTGGAGGGTCTGAAAGTGGAGTCGGTCACTTAGGCCCAGGAGAAAGACGAAAATGCCGATGCCGACGAGAATTCGCCAAGCGCGAGTTCCGCGAACCAGCATCAGGAGCCGGTAGATCAGGTAGGCAACCAGCAAAACGTCCACCATCGCGACGAGAGCGTCGCGAAGGGTGAACGTTCGAAGCATGGGAAAAGCGCCGAAGAACTCTTGCAAAGGGAGGGCCTGCCTACGAGTGTACTTAGACGAGACCCGAGCCCGTTTAGCCTGGGACTTTTCGATGCATCTTAAACGAAGAGCGGGTCTCCAGTAACTTTAGTCACTGGAGACCCGCTCTTCGAAGGCTTAGTTACTGCGAACGCGGAACGCGCTCGATGACGGTCGCCTCATCCACGGTAAGCGTGAACGGAGCGGAGCCCAGTCGCGCTGGTTTGATCGCCCGAACAAGAAGGCGCACCGTTTGAGTCGCCGGATCGATGTAGTTCGCAGAGAGGTCGATCGGCTTCGTCACCGTCTGTGCGCTTCCACTTCCCGTCACCACGATGACGTTCGACTGTGCCTGGTCAAAAGCGCCGGTGGCAAAGTTATAGAGGTACACATAGCCGGTCGTCAGCCTAGGCGACGTCATCGTGACCCTGAGGCTGGCGCTCCGTCGATCAGCGCGGCTGAGCTTGACGTCAATCGTCGCGGCTCCAACTTGGCCGAGGCCAGACTGCTTTACCGTCGTGATAGAAGCCGTGTTTCCTTCCGTCGCGGCAAGGCTGTCGACGACGCCGGTGTTCGGATCGGTCGCCGTTCCCGTTGGGTTTGTTCCATATCCGTTGAACACGGCGGCAGACACTGCGCGGGCCTCTACCGGAACACTTGAGAGTGTAAGGAACTCGTTGTACATCGCATCGACGTCGGGTGCTCCAAGGCCGGTCACGAAATCCCACCCCGGTTTACCAACCGATTCGGTACCGTCCGGCAGGATGCCCGCATCTCCTCCAAGAATGTCGATCAGCGCACCGGCGCTCGTTCCGGTCTGATAGAGGAAGTCCTGAATTCGCCCGAGGCGTGGGCGGCCATTGCTCGCTGGGTCCGCCGCGTTCTGCTCCTTCAAAGTCTGGAGGATCAGACCAAGCTGACCTGCAAAGGTCGGTGAGGCGGCACTCGTTCCACCAATCCCAATGAAGGATCCGTTGAACGAGATGAAGTAACCATCCGTAGGTGCCGCATGTAGGGAGATGTCGGGATTGAGTCGTTTATTGATTCCGGTGGGTACACCATTACCCACCTGATAGGCAGGCAAAACGTTAAACGCAAGACTGGGTGGATACCAGCCGCTTCCGCTGCCGTCCCAACCGACCTCTGTTCCGCGATTGCCCGTACCATCCAGCGTTACGTCCGTTCCACCGATCATCAAAACCTCGGGATCCATGTTTGGATAAGGAACGCCAAGAAAGCCCGGCAAGTCCGAGTTCATATCTCGGGTACCGTTGTCTCCGCTCGCACACATGTAAGTGATGCCTTGAGCTGTCATCGCCAGATGTTGGTCGTGTGCAGCCAAATAAAATGCGTCCCCGCCACCAAAACCATAGCTCTCAGTAACGATATCGACGATGTTATCCTCTGCCATACGCGCGAAAGTACTGACGGGGCTACCACCCATTCCATCGTAGATATACAGGTTGCATCGAGGGGCCATGGCAAGGACGCACTGGATGTCGAGGTCACCCTCAATTCCTGGAGTCTGCGTCTCGCCATCAACGCCGTTAACGATGACTTTCCTCACGTTTGAGCGGATTCCACCTGGAGGTGTCGGAAGGTTGTAGTTCGAATAGAAGGCGTCAAGGAAACTGAGTCGATAGCCGTCGAAGTTCGAAATCGCAATATTGACGCCCTCACCCTTGTGCCCGGCAGAAGTGCCACCCCCAGCGTACAAGTTGTTGACATTGTAAACGTTGCGGGTATCCTGCGGTCGAAGCGTGCTGCGTCCAACCGGCGCATTGACGTTATCGAGTCCTTGAACTGCAACGACTTGCTTCGATAAGGAGGAAGGGACCTTAATTGCGGTGGCGTTGCTGAAGAACGTGAGGGGGCCTGGTGTCGGTCGAGAGGTGACGGAGTATCTATTGAGCTTGGTGCCGAAGGCAGTTTCGAATTTGTCGGCCCGACCTTTGAAAAGGACGACCATGCGATTGCTGCCGATCATCGTGACCGTCATGCCCTTCGATTTGAGATAATTGACCGTAGCATTAACGGTGCTGGCGCTCGCTCCGAACCGCTCACCAATTTGAGTGGGACTCAGAAAGCGGTGGTAGTTCGAGCTCTTCGGATCGCTTACGCTGTTTGCATAAGCTGTGAGCGTCGCACGATCGCGGGGAACGATGCTGACCGATGCGCTCAGAACGGTTGCGGCGGGGAGACGGCCAACCAGCTTGGCCCCACTTACCAAGCTAGAAAGGTCTTGGCTAACCGCAGCGAGTGGGTCGGCTTTGGCCGAGACCCCCGATGGATTCTGGCCAGCGGCCGCAAACGAAACGGACGCGAGGGCAAGGACGAACATCGCGGGATGGCGGAGGAGGGGAGAAGAGAGCATCTTACGATTCACGTAGAAGATCCTTGCGTCTGACACGTGCCGACACAACTACTGATCGGACGAGCGTACTGACTCGAGCCGTTCACCGTACGAACTATATCGCAAATCTTCTCGCATTAAGCTTGGATTATTCAAATGTACGTAGACTTACGTCGTATGGCGGGAGGGACGCACTATGAGACGCTAGGCATACGTTCGAACGCGTCCGAGTCGGACATCAAGGCCGCCTACCGCCGCGTCGTCCTTAAGCACCATCCGGATGTGGTCTAGGTGTCGTTGTAC
>JGI20283J15916_100046_pt1 | contig 41475 bp, 37 predicted proteins | sample Plalitdecfosmids_FD_15916 | JGI IMG/M metagenome (IMG submission 15916) | reverse complement strand
CCTTCCTTATCCGTCAGGCGGATCATAAAGTGATAATCTCCAGGATCAATATCGCCTGGAACAGTGATTTGCTGCTCCACCAGGTATGATTTCTGGTTTGCTGGAATCGGAAAACTCTTTATAAGCAGTAATGGTTTTACCGGAATTTTAATGGGCTCCATTGAACAGGTTTCTACCTCTGTACTATGGCTATGGTGATCAAAGTTGTGATGGATATCAAGGCTCAGCGATCCAAGGGCCGCGTTGTCATTTAGAAGTGCCCGAAAGGTGAAAGTCTCTCCCCGGTTCACTGTGCCGCATTGTTTGGGAAATGCATTTGCGGCAGTGACATCGATAGTTGGATACTCGGTATCAATCTCCTTTTCCCCTTCCTTTTTACAGGCGGAAAGGAATAAAACGGATAGCACGGAAATATAAAAAAATGCTTTTTTCATGGAGTAGGAATTAGAATAATGGCCTGGCAGGATTGCCAGGTCATTATGGGTTTATATGTTGTGGCTTAATACGTATGTAAGTGGATTCTTTATCAGCGCTAATAGCTGCTATTTATCGAAATGCGCTTCAAATTCAACTTCTTTTCCGCTTTGGTCAACTACTTTAAGGTGTACATGGTAATGTCCTTTTGGTGCAGCTGCCACATCAAGATGTTTGTGCAGGCTATAGCTGGTTTTACCCACCACGGCAGCATCCTCATAGGTGACTTCCTTTTCCCATCCATTGCCGTGCACTTCAAGCACTATTTTTGCAATCTTGTTTGGAGCAGTGATGGAAGCCTCTAGGTGCAGGTCGTTGCCAGCGGCATTTAAGCCGGCTTCGAATCCTGTTGCTTTTGTAAGGCTCGGATCTGCGGTTACCTGCAGATCGAATTCCACCTCACTCACCTGTCCATTTTCGTCGGTAACTTTAAGGTGTCCATGGTAAGCGCCAACTTTTGCATCAGCAGGCACATCAATATGTTTGTGGAATGCTGCATTTTTCAGGCCTGTGAATCCCTCTGTGTAGGTGGTGTTCACCTTCCATCCGGCTCCGGATTCAGGGTGAATTTCAAGCACGACTTCTTTGATGTTGCCAGGTGCACTGATCTCCGCTTCAATATGCAGGTCATTTCCGGGGTGGGCGATCTTGCTGTTGCTTGTTCCGACCTCGAGTGCTGTAATGGATGGGGCAGGGGCGACTTGTTCATCTTTTTTACAGGCAGTAAAGGTGGCGGCTAAAAGAAAAAATAATAATAGGGTTTTTGTTGTTTTCATGAGTTGAATTTTAATTGTTATTGAATATTTAATGTTTGTTTTTGGTATTGCTAAAAGGAATTTTAAGTGATAGCACGATATTTCTTCCCATCTCAGGCAGTTCGATCAGCCGGTAAAAACTCGTATGGTTGAGATATCGGGTATTGAGCACGTTCTGCGCCTGCAGGCTAACTGTTACCGTCTGGGTATAAAATTTTACTTTAGTACCTGCCTGTATATTAATTAGCTGATAGCCTGGTGTTTTTTTCTCAGGAGGAACAATATTGTCCTGCGCGCTGGTAAGCCTGTAATCCAGGGATAGATAAGTGCCATCAAAATTATTGCCGGCAAGTGGCGACCAGGTCAGGTTAAACAGCGCTGAAGCAGGCGGAGAGAAAGGCAGGGTGTAACCTGTCTTATCACCCGAACGCTGCCCGGCGTGAAGATATTCGCCGAGGACTTCGGCGCTAAGAGTTTTAAAGAATTTAACCTTAAACTGCAATTCTGCGCCATATCTCACCACTTCGCTCTGTGCGTATTGGAAAATCTGGTTGCCTGCACCATAATTTGTATCGTGGCCGGATGTAGGATTTAAATAAATATAGTTGGAAAAATAATTATAGAAGGGGCTAAACAGCACAGACCAGTTATCGGCTTTCCATTCCAGGCTTAAGTCCGCCTGATAGGATTGTTCGGGTGAAAGTGAAGGGTCGCCGCGTTCAAAACTAAAATAGTGATAGTTTACCCCGTTAGCCCCAAGTTCCTTTGCTATCGGCATTCTAAAGCTTTTACCAATGTTTGCCTTCAACGAAAACTGCCGGAGGTTATAATTTGCACCCACCGACCATACCAGGCTGCTGAATCTTCGGTTCAGATCTGCCGACCGCACCACATATTCCTGTTGTGATGATCCTCCTGAGGTAATAGTGGAAGGAAACCAATCGGTGTAGCTGAACATTCTGATCCGGCTGTGGTCGAAACGCAGTGCGGCGTGGAGTATAGTATGCTCATTTAACCTGAATTTGTCATAAGCGAAGGATCCGATTGAATACTGGTTAAAGGCGGGCACGAGAAAAGTATAACCATTGATCCCATTATCCTGGTGCTCACCATTCAGCCCCAGACTTAGCTCATGCTTTCCAAGGCTTATCTTATCCCTGAGGTTTACGGAATAAACAACTTTATCGAATTCACGCTCTAAATCTGGGGGAATGCGCATGAAAGATGGATAAACGGGAGGCATGTATCCATGGTTAACATAAGCACTGAATTCCTTTCTCAGATTTCGCTGATAGCCGAGTTCACTTTCCAGTCTGTGCTTTCCGATTTCGTAGACGCTCTTGTTAATCAGCTTAAAATGATTGACCTTTTGACTTGGAAGCAAAATATCTCTGGATGAAGCGTCATGCATTGCTGCATCAACGTTTCTGGGTTCAAGCCCATGCGCATTGGCAAAGAAACCGCTGTTGCTGAAGGTGTTGCTGAGATAAAAAACGGAACGGAAACGCTCACTTACATATCCAAAGTTTAAATGGGTACCAGTTTCCCGGCCAGCGGTATTGCGTAGATAATTATCTTTTAGCTTTACCTGGTAATCATATACATAAACTGCGTCTGTTGGAACCCTGTAGTCGCAATAGTGCTGATACGTAAATCTGGAATCCAAAAACCAGTTTTTCTTTCTTGCATATAAATTTACCGAAGTGCCCAAAAGGCTGTTGTTGGTTTTGCCTATCAGATCCACTGATCCGCCTAAAGAGTTTGCCATTGGAACAGGGGCAGGTTTGATGGCGATAGCACCGGCAATTGCATCTGATCCGTAGATAAATGATGCGGCCCCTTTAATCAGCTCAACCTCACTGGCAGCAAACTGATCGATCTCTAGGCCATGGTCAGCGCCCCACTGTTGGCCTTCGTGCTTGACACCCTTATCCACTACAACTACTCTGTTAAAGCCTAATCCGCGGATAAGTGGTTTGGATTGTCCGGATCCTATACCGATTGTCTTAATTCCTGGTAAACGCTCCAGCGTCTTCATCAGGCTTCCGCCCAGGTTTCGCTGGATGAAAGCGGCATCCACAGTTTGTAAATTCAACGATTCCGTTCTCTTTCGCTGCTCAATATGATCATCTTCGATCATCACCTCCCTTAATTGCTTCACTTCAGCATGAAGCGTGATCTCAATTTTGGTATCAGATGTATTGATATCGAATGTTTTTTCACTGGTAACATAGCCTACTCTTGAAAATCTCAAAGTTGTTTTTCCCTTGGAAAGACCATCAATCTGGAAATTCCCACTCTGGTCAGTAACCACCACAACGCTGTTACTGCCAGGGATGGCTACAGATACCCCGGAAAGGGATTGTCTACTACCATCTGTTACCCTCCCTTTTAAGTTAAAAGTTTGCCCAAAGGCATTCGAAAAGAATGAAATCAAGAGGGATAATATGCAAATGAACTTTTGCATGCTATAAAAATTCGACACGTATGACACCAATATTGTCGGCTTATCAATCCTCGAAAAACGGGACAAATTAGAAGCCAGATAAGGAAAAAGGACCATAGCATTCCCTTGAACAGAAAATACTTTTGATTAAAGAAATCACCAGCTAAGCAATAAAAAAGCTGGCTAAATTAAGAATAGTAGATGGGTGGGCCTTTATTAGTAAAGCCCTGAAGGGTGAACTCATAATTGCAGATACAGGAGTTACAATTGTAAGTTATCTTTACGGGTGAAAGCACGATAAACTGCTGCGGAATATAGGCAGGGACATGCTTGCTTTGTTTGTGGATAATGAAATCACAGATCTCGCACTTTTCTACTGCCGATACTGACTCTGCAGTAACATTTTCCTGATCAGATGGAAATACTTTATGGGCATGTGCAAGCTGTAGAATGGATATCGAAAGAAAAAGCACGACAAGGAACATCGATAAGAACCGGTGCTTCCTGGCAGGATATAAAATTGACTGCTTTTTCATTGCTACAAAGTTGCATCAAATTCTTAATTATAGCGATATAACTTTATTAAATGTTTGTAACAGTTTATATACAGAAGCTATTGCTTCGGCTTTTTCGGGTTAAAAATTAGTCCATTCATTAATCATAGACATGAAGCATCAGTATTGTGCCGCTCCCGGGAAATCAAGGAAGAGCTATTTCCATTCCCGATATTATGCAGCAAAAAGCACAGAAGTGATATGTTAGTAGCTACCTGTTCTACAGGTGAATATCCAAATTCTTGCCAAATAAAAAGCAGGTAAGAATCATCTTACCTGCTCACCATAATAGGATCTTTTAACTCTTAATCTACAGCTGTAAAAGACTTGTATTTAGTCCAAGTGCTCATGTTGTTGTCTTGCAACTGCCTTTTCAATAAAGTCGGGTATGAGTGTAATCTGTGCCTTGATGCTATTTTTTAAATGATCTTTCGATACCTGTGTGGATAGAGAATCCAGTTTTTTCTGCAGATTAAGTTCTACCGTTGGTTGCGGTTGCTTTCCTTTTCGTAAAACTTTAAGCAAATAAAGTGTATTGGAATCTCCGGTTGTATCACGAAACAAAGATTCGAAATATATACTCCTGGCGGGCATAGACCTTCTGATGTTACCAAGTTCATTTTTATGCAGGTTAATCAATTCGTCTACCACCTTACTATCGCCTGAATTAAAGGTGTAGTGGTGAAGCGTACATTCTACCGAATCCACCAGAGACCGCTTTTCGGCTTTTTCAAAAGTGCCGTTCAGTAAATGTATGTGACTAACTGCTCCACCTGCTATCGCTCCCAGAATAAAGGTAACAGCCAGGGTCATCCAGATGGAGATGTCAAATGGCGTAGATCGTTTTTTGTCTTTTTTCACATTATCGATTTTATGATTCCGGCTTAGCTATTCTATTAAAAGTGGTCATGATAGGAGGGGAGCTTAACTGCTGCTAACCCTGCGACATATTCAGGGTTAACGATGTAGTGAACTCAAGACCAGTGGTAGTGATCGCCTTTACTGTAAACTTATACGCTCCGGCAGTAAGGGAAGTGTTTTTAGCCACAGTTATGGAGCCTGTTTTATCATTGATGGTAAAAATACCCGCTGGAGCGGAGAAGACTGTTCCATCTTTTTCAATACTGGTAATACTGAAGGTTGATTTATATTTTTCCGGATATAATGTGGGTGCGGCAGATACATATCCATTGGATAAGGCTATGTGGATATTATTGAAAAGCAGGGTAAGGTCGAGGTCTGAGTAATAAGTTCCGTAGAAAAACTTGATCTTTGGAATAAAGAATACCCTAAAGGATCTTGAAGCGACATTAAATCCATCTTTTTTTAAGACAGGAACCACGTCGTAGGCCTTTTCTGCTTTTTTGTTAGGATCACCTGCATTTGTGCTGAAGCGGAGCTGGTTGGTTGCTATTGATACATCCGTTCCGATAGCGGCTTTGTTGTTAATATCCCAGTTTGCATCCTTCATAATGCTTATGGGCGCTTCAAGCTCAAAAGTTGCGGCATCACCATACAGTACGTAAGCAAATGGGATGGCTACTTTATTATCCAGCCCTTTAATGTCCAGTTTTGCAGCAGCAATCTTGATCTCGATGGTCTGCTTTCCCTGAAAACCTGCAGCGGCCGAGTTAACCAGCACCTCAATTTTGTAAGAAGATGGAATCTTATTTCCTGTAACAGCGGAAATTTCATCATTCGGATAAAGCATTGTAGTATTCAGCTTTATTTTACCTGTTGCCTTATCAAAAGTTAGAGATGAGCCCATTTTATCATGCAGATTGCCCGTTGCACTGATCTGAACATTCGGGGTCTGACTAAAATCAAACGAAATCCGGGCATCACTCGCATTCGTGATGTTTGACGGTAGGGAAATCTCTTGCTGATCTCCATAAACAAGAGAAAAACTGCCGGGAAGGCCGATTTCGATGGTATTCAAAGGTGTTTCCCCTTCTTTTTTACACGCTGCGGCAGAAAATAATAGCCCGGTAAATAGTAACAACTTAGCGTAATTCTTTAAGATTTTCATGTTTTAAATTTTTACAAAAGTATTTTTAATGTTTCATAAAAGCAATTAAGTTGCATTATTTATAGCAATATTGTTGCATTTGCTGTTTGCGTTTATATCTTTGCGCCTTCCAATTTCAGCTATCACGATTTTCAAACCATGTTATTTATTCGCTACAAGTCCTTTACTTTATCACTGTTTGTGATTGCTTCTACTTTTCATGCTTATGCGCAACAGCATAAAAGAAAAGATCCGGTCAGAACGGATACGCTTAAAGAAGTGCTGATTAGGGGTTATACCAGATCGACCACCACAGGGAAGATACAAATCTCCCGAAAAGAGTTGCAGCTCGTTAAATCCGGTACGATCGGAGAAACATTGAGTCATGTTCCGGGTATTCAGAATGCCTCTTTCGGTCCGAATTCAGGAACGCCTATGATCAGGAGCCTGAGCGGAAACCGGGTCAAGGTGCTGAGCAATGGCATGTCAATGAATGATCTTTCAGGAATCAGTCCTAACCTGAATGTTATGGTGGATATGGAGAATCTTTTAGGTATCGAAGTACTTAAAAGTGGAGCGAGTGTTCTTTACGGCGGGAAGGCGATTGGAGGGGCAGTTAATCTGATGGACAATACCATCCCAAAACAAAGGTTCGATAAAAACCTGATCGGGTTTGCTTCTGTGGAAGGCGGAACGAACGCCGGTTATAAACAAGCTTTTGACCTTAACGGAAACCTGGGCAAGAAATGGGTGTGGCATGCAGGAGCCATGAATCACTGGAACAAAGACTTAAGGATACCCGGAAATACGAAAGCCCCCATTGCTTACGACCCGAAGATAGACGACCTGACTCAGACCATGGCTCAAGTTGTAGTAGATAAGGAAATCACCCGAAATATTACGTTGTACCCTTACATCAGCCAGTTTGTGCTGGATAATATCAATAATCCTCAATGGGGATTAAGTGAGGCGGACCTCTACACTTTCCAGCCAAATTCTATTATTGGAGGCGTGGCCGTGCCCAACCCCGGAAATACCGTTTACATTCCTGGCCAGCCATCAAATACACCATTCTCCACCACAAAGATCAAGGGGATTTATGATTACGCGCCTGTCGAAAAGGGGATTATGCCGAATAGTCACTCCAACAGCTATTCAGTAAACCTGGGAACAAGTTATGTTGGTGAGCATATCCGGGCGGGTATTGGCTATCGCAGATCTTACGGCTATTATGGCATCCCAGGCTTTGCCCTGCGCAAACTTGCAGGACATACGCATACCCATGATGACGGATATACCCATGTGGTGGAAGGGGCAACAACCTACCTTCCAATCAATACCAGGTCAGCTTCTAATAGCCTGCTTATGGAAGCTGAATATCATCCCGAAAATGGTATAATCCATGCGCTGAAACTAAATTATGTTTTTCAGGACGGGAAAGACAGTGAATTGATCGGAGCGTTTCTGGCCAATGAGTTTTCATCAAACCATCACGCTTTAAGGGTAGAACTGGAGCAACGTCCTCTTTCTTTTTTAAAGGGAGTGAGTGGCGTGGATCTATCAAGAATGGATATCAAGGGGGTTGGCGAACAGCGTTATCTTCCGGATAATCTAAGCCGGGAATATGGAGCCTTTACCCTTCAGCAGCTGAGATTAGATTTTCTGGAGGTTGATCTTGGCTATAGACATGATTTGGTGAAGAGAAATGCAAGGTTAACGCCAGGGTATAGTCCGAGTAGGGGCTTGGGTGGAGGGAAGCTTTCTCCACGGGATTTCCACCTGAACCAATACAATATGTTAACAAAAGTCAACCTAACTGATGCCGGGTTTTTAACAGCATCTTATGTTCATGCCGAAAGAGCCCCTGAAGTGAACGAACTCTACGCTGGAAACAATCATTTTGCCATTATGCTTGAAGAAAATGGTGATGACAGATTAAATAAAGAAACCGCTAAAACCCTTGAATTTGGTGCAGGGCTAAACCTTCAGCATTTTCAGTTATCAGTTACGCATTACATTACCCGATTTCAAGATTACCTATATCTTGCCCATACAGGTATATCCCGTTCGGGAGGGTTTTTAGTTAAGGAATGGAGACAGGCGGATACCAGGATTACCGGCTGGGAAGCAGAATTTAAAGTGCAGCGACCTGTAAACAAGCATACGACTGTACATGTTGGAGCATATTTTGACCTGGTTAAAAATATCAATGTATCAGGTGAAAGCATGAGAAATTGGGCAGAAGGAGACTATATGCCCAATATGCCCACCAGCAGGTTCGGGTTCTCCGGAGGATTGAATCTGAAGAAGCTTGATATTGATGTACTATTTGATCGCTATCTGTCCCAGCGTTTTCTCGGCAAGAATATTAATCCGGAACCACCCATGCCAGCGTATTCTCTTTTAACGGCAAGAATTGCATATAAAGGAACCATTAAAGGCCTCCAGGCAGATTACTTTCTTAGCGGAAACAATCTTCTTAATATAGAAGCCCGTCCACAGAACTCTTTGCTTAAATACCTGGCGCCTTTACCCGGAATAAATATATCCCTGGGTATTAAAGTAAATATATGATAGGTGTTCTCAACCTTCCATGGGTCTTCAGGGCTTCATTGCAGGCTTGGATTGTAGTTGATTCTAAAGGCATAAAGAAAATTGCAGGTGATGTTCTAGCATTTGATCAGGAGATTTTACCACGCAGTAGGCAGCGCTAATTATATCAAGACATGGTTAGATTGATTGAATCAGGTATGCTTTGAAAGTATCCTGTTTTGCAGGAATAAAACATCATATCAGACTCCAACAGCCCTTAGTCCATTTTCACCTAATTCTATTTTGAAACTTACCGTATCAAATAACTTTATTCCTGGGGCAAATTCATCAACAGCAAACGGGATTTCCTGATCATTCACGTCAAGTATAACTCCCTTAGCCTTTTCTGATTCAATTGATATTATTTTGCCGATCCTCATCATAAAATTATTATTTAATATTAATGCAAAGGAAGGCTTCTTAGCCTAATTTTTTCTTGACATAGGATAATAAAGTGGCAAAAAATATAATTCCTGTATGATTAGTTATCAGAAAGTCTTTTAAGCGCTTTAGATTTTTCAGAGATATTTTATTTAAAAGTCAAACAGAAAGCAAGAATATTGAAAGTCTAAGGGCTGCCTGCCATTTTTATTTAAATAATAATCGTAAACCAGAGGTAAAGGCTTGAAAAAGTGCTTATAAAAAATATGTAATTGCCTAACAAGAGCATATTTAGCAATTTATTTGCCTGTTCCAGATCCTAATCGTTATATATAAAAAACAAATCTATATTCCTCCGTGTTTTACGGCCATGAATGATAAAATAAAACAGTATTATGATAACATTTTTAGTATCTAATCATAAAATGAGTTTTATTTCGTTATAAAACACCGCCATTTAATTTGCCGAAACCATGAAGATTTTATTTAGCTATCTAAAAAAACACAAGTATATTGTCTTGTTAGCATTGTTAATGACTGCCATCAATCAAGGCTTTTCGCTCGTTGAACCATTAATCACTGGAAAACTTGTCGATGACTATATCAATAAAAGAGAGCTACTTACCAGGCATGAATATTTTACCGGAATTATGACACTAATTGGTTTAGGTATCGGTGCAGCGCTTGTGTCCCGGATTGCCAATAACTTTCAGGATTTTTATACCATCACCATTGCGCAGAAAACAGGAGCAGAAATGTATGCCGATGGCATGAAACACTCCCTGGATATGCCTTATTATGTTTTTGAAGAGCAACGAAGCGGGGCAAAACTCGACATGCTGGGCAGAGTAAGAAGCGACTCCGAGAATTTTATAAAATCTTCGATCAATGTCACCTTTATGGCCTTGTTCGGGATCATTTTTGTAAGCGTATATTCGGCCCTGATCAGCTACAAAGTCACACTGGTATTTGTAGCTTCCGTTCCAATCATTACTTACTTAAGCTGGAAGCTGTCTGAAAAGGTAAAGGTTGTTCACCGGGCAATTATATCGAAAACTTCTGTTTTGGCAGGACGTTCCACAGAGTCATTAAGAAATATCGAACTGGTAAAAAGTCACGGCTTAGGCGAACAGGAAATCGATCGTTTAAATACAGCAACCTATAAGATTTTAAACCTGGAAATTGTTAAAACTAAAATTTTGCGGATGCTGAGTTTTATTCAGGGAAGTACGGTTAATATTGTAAGAAGTGTAATGATTGTAGTGATGCTTATGTTGATTTTCGATAAAGAACTATCAGCTGGTCAGTACTTTAGTTTCCTGTTATATTCTTATTTCCTATTTGGACCATTACAGGAATTCGGACACATGGCTTTAACCTGGCGGGAAGCCCAGATCTCTTTCGGTAATTTCAAGCGCATCATGGATATGCCTGTGGAAGCCGTACCAGATGATCCGGCCGCATTACATAAAATTGATCATATTGAATTTAAGGATGTATATTTTAAATATAAAAACAGCAATCGCAATGCTTTGAATGGCATTTCGTTCCATGCCGAAGAGGGGGAAACAGTCGCGTTTGTAGGGCCTTCCGGATCAGGGAAAACCACATTGATTAAATTACTCGTTGGCTTATATAAACCATTTAAAGGTGATGTGTTTTATAACAGGACGCATACAGATGAAATTCACCTGGATGAGCTGAGGAGGAAGATTGGTTTTGTGACGCAGGATACGCAGTTGTTTTCTGGTAATATCAGAGACAACCTGAGATTTGTAAGACCAGATGCGACAGATGAGGAGTGCATGGAAGCGCTCAACAAAGCCGCCTGCCAGTCTTTGCTATCAAGAGCTGAAGATGGCCTTGACACGCTTATCGGGGAGAGCGGCGTAAAAGTGTCCGGCGGAGAAAAGCAAAGGTTATCCATCGCGAGGGCACTATTACGTAAACCAAATATTTTGCTGTTTGACGAGGCCACTTCGGCGTTGGATTCCCTGACAGAGGAAGAAATTACTAAAACAGTCAATAAGTTGTCTGAACTTAAAGATCATATTACCCTAATCATTGCCCACCGCTTATCAACAATCATGCACGCTAACCGAATTTATGTGTTAGAAAATGGGGAAATAGTAGAGAGTGGTAATCATGAAGAATTAATCGAGCAAAAAGGGCTTTATTACGCCATGTGGCGCCAACAGATCGGCAGGCGTAAACTGGTTGATGAAATTAATAAACTCGATGAATTGTTACTCAATTAATCAGCCTTTAAAAATAGTTGACGAACTAGGGAAATCACTTAAAAACAACAATAAGAAGTTAAAGTAAGAAAGAGATGATCAGCCCTTAATAGATGATTATTGGACTGGTTATTTTCGTTGTTTTTAATTTGTGCATGGTTTATTTGGCCATAACAGGTATTATAAATAACCCTCTATTCAATAGATAGCATCGGTTTAAGTTGTTAGGTCTTTTAACTATGCCTGGTTTTAAGTTTAATTAGCATGGCTTTAATGGCTTTATAGATTTTAAAAGAGATCGATGTGCCAGGCAATACGACAGGTTTCAGCGAAATGACGGTATCAATACCTAGTATCATTACCATGGCAGTCAGTGCTGTAAGTCTTTAGTTAGAATTGATCCTGCAGGGCTAAAATAGTTGGGTCTAGATATCAACTATCATCAAATGTTGAGAACCCGTAATTATCAGCCAATACTTCTTATCAGGTTCAGGGATAGAAAGAAAAGGAGGATCAGGATAAAATACGATAAGAAATATTAATTTATCAAAATCCTAAGTGAATATGGTAATCTTAGTTATAAATTACTTTAAAATGTGGTGCATGATATTTTAAACAATTAAATTAATGGATAATAAAAAAAATGAACAAGGCCTTTGGTTTTTTTATATTATCGGTTTTGTTTTCATTATGCCTATAATATCTTATTATCTATCCATACCAAATGTACTTCCAAAACAAGCCTATATTCAGGTTTATTTAGGTGGTCCAATATTGTTGATTTTAGGATTAATTTTGTTTTTTAACTATAGCAAAAAAGGGGTTGCTATATTTTTTTTGATAACTGCTTTATGGTGGATACTAAGTTTAATATATGAGTTGGTATACAAATAACTTTCAGGTTGACTACTTGTATACGGCGAAATAAAGGCTAATTTTGGAAAGGCTGGAGAAGGGATCTCGAGTTGGAACACGAAGTAAAGGAGATTGCCAGAACCATTACACAGATGGAACAACTAAAATTTAGATATGAACATTTACGAATGCATATTTGGTATGATCTTTTGCTTTACTGTCATGTCAATTGGCCTATTAAGAATTATTAGGCGAAAGAAAATAACTAAAAAAGGTTTGACTGCGGAAGGTCTTGTATCAGCAGTGAATACGGAGATGTTTCGAAATCGAATTACCTTTCATACTGTCATCTGTTTTAAAACTCTGGAAGGAAAAGATATTGAAGTATCACTTGACGAGGGGATGCCAGTTCCAATTCATACTATAGGAAATAAGATTAAATTGTTGTATGATAGAGACAATCCGGAAGAAATTGTATTAGTATCTAAAGTAGCTGTTATATTGGAGTATTTTATTTCAATATTAGGAGCCGTAGGATTATCGTTTTTTATGATTATGTTTTTAAAAACATAATCTCCGCTGTTCCATCGCGTGTCCAGTCGGTTGGCTGGTATCAAAATAAATAAATTATCTCCAAAGCATTCTACCAGCAATGCATCTTCTTCTTCACTACATGTTAAACCCTGGTTGCCTTTTTGGGCGAGGGCCTCGAGTTCGTTAATGGCGAAGAATAATGCCCTGATGATTTTGCGCTGGTTGGATGGACTATCTACGGGGAATACTTCTCCGGTTACGGGGTCGGTGCCGGCAGCCAGAGCCTGGGCCATCTCCAGATGTCCGTTGTTATCCTGCATAGACATCACTTATATAACTATTTTATTGCCCTGGTTGCTTTATCGAACGAGAATATTAAACTTTTCTGATCTATTTTGGTGAGCGGAATCTCGTGCATGTCTTTTCCAATTCCGGTAGTAAAATAAACAGTAGCCTTTTCTGTTTTTCCTTTTTCCAGCCCATCTTCAAATAATGCAATGCCAAATAAGGTGGTATCTTTTTTAGAGGAAGCATTGATACTTACTGTACCCAAATCATATTTGCCACTATTTTTTAACGTAACCACGCCATCTTTATAGGTATAGGTAACCCCGCTAATGGTCGCCAGGTATGTTTTATTCTTACTGGTAACTGGTTGGTAGGTTTGTGCAGCAGCTGAGAAGCCGGCAACTAAAAGGAGGGAGGCAAAGGCGGTTTTTTTCATTATTGCTGTAAAACTATTAAAAAAGAGAAGAATTTCAAGTTCATGAAGTAACATGATGTTGAATATTGATTAGTCTTTATAGCAAAAGCGCGTATGGATAGAAATCCGCTACGCGCTTTAACCTTAATAATGATGCTATTTTAAGCTATAATTTGTCAATTCGATAAAGCCTGCCGCCATCTGTAACCGCATAAAGCGCATTATCTTTACCTTGGGTAATGTCTCTGAAACGCTGGCCTTCACCGGCAAGAAGCCTTTCTTCTCCAACAACCCGATTGTTCGAAATGATAAGTCTGGCAATATGGGTGGCGCTGAGTGATGCGATGAAAAGGTTATTTTGCCATTCGGCAACCTGGTTTCCGCTATAGAAAGTCATGCCGCTTGGTGAAATGACAGGATCCCAGTAATAAGCAGGCTGTTCAAGTCCGTTCTGTTGCTGAATGGCCGAGCCAATTGCCGCACCACTATATTCTATGCCGTAGGTAATGGTTGGCCAGCCATAGTTTCGGCCGCCTTGTAAACGGTTCAATTCATCACCACCGCGGGGGCCATGTTCACTCTGCCAGATTTCTCCGGTAACAGGATGCAGGGCAAGTCCTTGCGGATTTCGGTGACCGATGCTATAAAGTTCTGGTAAGGCGCCTCCTGTGGAAAAGGTTGGATTTCCTGTAGCCGGTTGTCCGCTGGTGGTAATGCGGATAACTTTTCCAAGCCCTGCAGTTACCGATTGTGCCAGCGGCCTGGTGGCAAGGTCTGAACGCTCACCTGTACTTACAATCAGGTTTCCGGTACGGTCAAACAAGATGCGCCCACCGTAATGAAGTGTCCCGTTATAAGCAGGGCCCGCCCGGTAGATAACAGTAGCATTTTCAATTGTTTGCTCATTTACAGCAAGTTTTCCTTTAGCAACAGACGTTTGTGTACCGCCAGCTACGTTTTCTGAAAATACCCAGTACACCATTCTGTTACTGGCGAACTGCGGATCTATGCAAAGCCCTAACAATCCGCCCTGCCCGTTAGCGTTAACTGCCGGAAGGCCCGTAATGGCGTTACTTAATGTTCCCGTTGAAGTTGCAATACGCATGGTGCCTGCTTTTTGTGTAATTAAAAGTCGTCCATCCGGCATTGCGGTGATTCCCCATGGTGCCGTAAGGGTAGTAGCAATAGCAGTACCTCGAAAAGCCGTACTGGTACGAACTGCCCCGACTCTGGTTTGCCCGGTAAAAGCTGGCTTATAACTGGTGTTCGGTGGATTAGTTTCTACTCCCGGTCCCTCTGCTATGGGAACAATTTCGGGATCTGTTTCGATTTCACCTTTCGAACAGGCGGCTGCCATTAGCACAAAGCTGGCAGCAATAATCAGGTTAAGTTTTCTTTTCATGGTAGTGATTTTTAGTTTTCTGATTGTTTACTAGCTATTTAACAGTTTAAACTGATTTTCGTTTTGTAATCTGTTTCAGTTGGATTGATTTGTGTTTACTATCAGAAAACCTATGGTGTGTTGGCTTAATAGCCATATTTGTTTTAATGCATTTGCCATCTATGAACACCTTGCTGTCATCCGAGGATAAGGATCCAGGCTCTATCAGCTAACTTCATTCTACACAGAACTTTGTAGGTTAACTCATCGTTTTCCTGAACTAGATTCAGGGCTTAATTCGCTTGCAGTCCTTTTTTGTTATGCTGTTTGGCCAGCACAGGCAAATCACTTAATGTTCTATTTAAATAGCATCTGGTATTTTAACAATTTGATAATGCTAGCTGACCAAATTCCTAACGCAGCAGGTACATCTTTGTGGCACATTTAAAGCAGGCATTAATGCTTCTGAAATGTATTCCAAACAAACATAACCAATCATTCATGAAACAAAATTACAAATTCAATTATTTGTCTTTGATCGGAATTGCCCTATTTCTGATGCTCACTTCACTTCATGTGTTTGCTCAAAGCATTAAGACCATCACCGGTAAAGTGATCGATGATACCAATCAAGCGGTTCCTGGTGCCAGCATCAGAATTAAAGGAAGTAAAGGCGGAACATCTACCAATACAGATGGTGCCTACCAAATTCAGGTTAAAAGTGGCGATGTACTCGTATATTCCATGCTTGGCAGTGTGACCAAAGAAGTCATCGTTGGCAATCAGAGCAGCATTAACATCACTTTAATGCCTGATAATCAAACCCTGAAAGATGTGGTGGTAATTGGTTACGGAACAGCGAATAAAAAGGACTTAACCGGAGCGGTAACTTCTATAAAGTCAGAAGAATTTAACCAGGGGGTAATGGTGAATCCGGCGCAGCTGTTACAAGGAAAAGTTGCCGGTTTAAATGTTACTAAAAGCGGCGATCCCAATGCCAGGCCTTCTACCATTTTACGTGGTCCCTCTACCTTAAGAGAAGGGGCAGCACAAGAACCTTTTTACGTAATTGATGGTGTGCCAGGGGCGTCAATAGATTTACTTGCACCAGCAGATATTGAAAATATCGACATCCTGAAAGACGCTTCATCAACAGCGATATATGGCTCACGAGCGGCAAATGGTGTAATCATCGTAACCACTAAACGTTCTAAAGGCGGTCAGGCACGCCTATCTTACAGTGGTTATGCAGCTGTAGAAAAAGTATCCAAAAAATATGATATGTTATCTGCACCGGAATTAAGACAATACCTGGCCGATAATAAACAAACATTAAATCCGGTTGATGATGATGGTTCAGATACCAACTGGCAGTCGCTGCTCGAAAAAACCGGCTATTCTCAAAACCATAATCTTTCGTATGGTGGTTCTGGTCAATCGTCAGATTACGGTGCAAGCGTAAACTATCTGGATAACAAAGGAATTTTAAAAAATACTTCCTTAAAAAGAACGGTGGTAAGGGCTTACCTCAACGAAAAGTTTTTTAACGATCGTTTGAAATTGGGCTTAACCATCACGAATAGCAACTCCAAAAGTTCGGATATCTACCAGTCTCAGGCTCTGCCGAACATGCTTTTCTATTTGCCAACCGTAAGCCCGTTTAATACCGATGGGAGTTATAAGGAAAATTATAACCGTACCGGAAGCGGTACGCGGAACCCTTTATCTATTGTAGATAATAATGCAATTGCCAACCTGAATAACAAAACCCTGATTAACGGGATGGCGCAGCTCAACATCATCGATGGATTGAAATTTACCGCCAGCGTATCCTCGCAAAGAGATCAGAACAACTATAGTACGTATTTAAACAGCCAGTCTGGATTAGCCCGCGGCGTAAACGGCCAGGCGCAGAAAATAGATGTTTTAAATAAAAGCCAGGTGCTGGAAGGCTATTTTAATTATGATAAAACCTTTGGAAAACATAGTTTGAAATTGCTTGGTGGTTATTCATGGCAGGAAGATAGGACCAATGATGGTTTTGGGGTAACTACACAAAATTTCTCGAACGATAATTTAGGTTATAATAACCTGTTCCTTTCTAATCCGTCTTTACTATCGCAAATTGCTTTCAATAATGCGCCGATTTCCACCCTGAGGTTAATCTCTTACTATGGTCGTGTGCAATATAACTACAATGAAAAATATTTGTTCCAGGCATCGTTACGTGATGACGGTTCTTCTGCTTTTGGAAGGAATAACCGCTGGGGTTTATTTCCTGCGGTTTCTGCAGGATGGAGAATTATAGGTGAAGATTTCATGCAGGCCGTTCCCGCTGTTAGCGATTTAAAACTCCGCGCAGGTTACGGCGTCTCGGGAAACAGTTTAGGTTTTGATGCCTTTTCTTCCTTACTTATTTACGGTACCCTTTCTGGCAGCAACAAGTTTTTAAATAATGGGAACATCAGCAATGCCATTGGACCGGTAAGAAATGAAAATCCCAACCTGAAATGGGAAAGTACAGCAACCACCAATATTGGTTTAGATTTTGGATTATTTAAAGATAGAATTACAGGTTCAATAGATTTTTATGTGAAGCAAACTTCCGATTTGATTTACGACCGTTACGAGGTTTCTACCACGCAGTTTTTCCTGCCTACCATTACCGCAAACGTGGGTAAAATCAAAAATACGGGAATTGAGTTTGCCTTAAACGCAGTTGCGGTAAAAACCGATAATTTTAGGTGGACTACCTCACCAAACCTGGCCACCAATAAAAATAGGATTGTTACCCTATCAGATGATTTTTACAAAATATCGGCCATTCAAACCGCTCAACTTGGCGGTAAAGGCCAGTCAGGAAATTTCAGCCAGCTGATTCAGCCAGGCTTCGCATTAGGTACCTTTAACCTGTGGAATTACGCTGGTAAAAATGCAGCTGGCGTGAGTACTTATATTAATGCAGCAGGGCAAACCATTGCCACGCAGCCTTTAACCACCGATGCGAAAATTGCAGGTGATGCACAACCAAAGTTGATCTATGGATGGGCAAATAGTTTCAATTATAAAAACTGGGATTTAAACTTCCTGGTGCGTGGTGTGCTGGGGAATAAAATCTTAAACGCTACTGCAGCAGCCTTAAATAGCCCGGCTGATGCCAAACTGCAAAATATCCCCCGCTTTACATTAGGTGAATCTTTCAATGATATTAATGCCTACCTAATCTCAGATCGTTTTCTGGAAAGTGGTTCTTATTTGCGGTTGGATAATGCAACAATCGGTTATACCATTAAACCTAAAAATCCGTCAATTAAAGCCATCAGGTTATATGTAACGGCCAATAACCTGTTCGTAATTACCAATTATACCGGGATCGATCCGGAAATCAATATTGGTGGTTTAACGCCAGGCATCGATAACAATAATTTTTATCCTAAAACAAGAACTTTCAGTTTTGGTGTGAGCGCATCATTTTAAAAAATACAGCAATGAAAAAAATTATAATTTTATTTAATATCCTGGCTTGCCTGATGATTTTCGAATCATGCAGCAAGTTAGATGTCGATGTAGAATCGCAATACGTAAAGGATAATTTTCCGGTTACCAATGCTGATTATGCAGCACTTTTTGGTACCATGTATTCCAACCTTTCGTCTCAATATGGCGTGCCGTACTGGCGGATGCAGGAACTTTCTACTGATGCGGCAATTATCCCCGCCCGTGATGGAAATTTTGATGATGGTGGTCAATACCGTCAGCTGCATTACCACACTTGGACCATCGATCATCCGAACGTTCGCGACATCTGGCAGTGGGGTTTCGGCGGAATCAACAACTGTAACCGTTTGATCAACCTCACAAACGAATCTTCAGTTCCGGAAGCTTCTAAAACTGCCAGTTTAGCTGAAGTGAGGGCCATGAGGGCATTGTACTATTATTTTATGATGGATTTATATGGTAACGTACCCATTATTGATACTTTCCCGGTAAGCACCCTTCCTGGAAATCAAACCCGCGAAAAAGTATTCGAATTTATTGAAAAAGAATTGCTGGCCGTCGTTTCACAATTGCCAGTGAAAGATAATAACAACCGCCAGCTGGTGTACGGCCGGCCAACACAGGCAATGGCTTATGCCTTACTGGAAAAGCTGTATTTAAACGCTGAAGTCTACACGGGCAAACCGAGATACAATGATGTAGTCACCATGGCGGATAATATTTTAAAGAATACCAATTATGCTTTAGATGCTAAATACAGCGATATCTTTGATGTAAACAACGGTGCACAGGTGAACGAAACCATCTTTGCCATCCCTTATGATCAGCAAATTCCAGGCAACCAGATGACCAGGTTTGGCTTTTATCCGGCATTAGCTGCTTCTTACGGCATCAATGTGGGCTTTAGTATTGCCATGAGCACTACGCCAGAATATTACAACCGTTTTAACTTAACCAATGATGTTCGCAATAGCTTCTGGTTAATTGGCAAACAATATGCACCTGATGCAAACCGGAAACCGGATTTATCTAAACCTGTTTTCGTTGCCGGTACCACAACCCAAATCGAAATTACACCAGACCTTATCCTGAAACCAGGTAAACCAATGGATTTGGGCAACACTGTGGCCGATCAGGCAAAAGGTGTCCGTTCTATCAAATACTGGCCAGATGTAAATGCCATTCAGGCCACCAGGTTAAATGGAAACGATATGCCCGTTTTAAGACTAGCGGATGTCATGTTAATGAAGGCAGAGGCCGTTTTAAGAGGTGCAACCGCTACTACAGTGAATGGCGAATTGCAAACCCCACTGGTATTGGTAAATAAAATTAGAAGTCGGGTGGGTGCGCCTGCTGCCACAACAGTAACCTTAACAACCCTGCTTGATGAGCGTGCCCGTGAGTTTAGCTGGGAAGCCTGGAGAAGAAATGATTTAATCCGCTTCGGCCAGTTTGAAACCGAATACCCGCTTCCAAACGATGTGCTGACCATGAATAAAGATTTAACCAGAAGAATTTATCCGATTCCTGCAAATGAGTTAAAGCTTAACGCTAATTTGAAACAGAATCCTGGTTACTAGAAAAAAATAGAATAAGCATATGAGATTGATTACGTGTATGGGTTTATTGGCGGTGTTGCCTGCTATAGCCTTAATAACTAAAAAAGAAGATTTACCGATCAATCAAATTCAGGTAATCGGCTCACATAACAGCTATAAACAAGCCATTAATCCTGGTCTCTTTAAATTGTTTGCAACTTCAGATTCGGAAGCTGCAAAAAGCCTGGACTATGAACATATTTCGATGCCGGCGCAGCTTCAGATGGGACTTCGAAATCTGGAAATAGATGTTTATGCAGATGAGCGGGGCGGGAAATATGCACATCCCCGAGGCCTGGAGCAAGTAAAAGGTCAGCCGGAATATGATCCGAAAGGCGAGATGATTAAGCCTGGGTTTAAGGTTTTACATGTGCCTGATCTGGATTTCAGGTCTTCTGCTTTAACTTTTGTGTCTGCCTTGCAGCAACTGAAAAAATGGTCTGAAGCCAACCCTGACCACAGTCCGGTTTTCATTACCCTGGAAGCAAAAGATGATTCCATCAAACGGGAAAATATCACACAGCCCGAGGTTTTTACCAGCAAAATATTCGATCAGCTGGATGCCGTTATTCTGGAAAACTTAGGTAAAGCAAAGGTGATTAGTCCGGATGATGTAAGAGGGAAATATAAGACGCTGGAGCAATCGGTGTTAAACAAAAACTGGCCTAAAATGAGCAGTGCCAAAAGGAAATTTATTTTCGTGCTGGATGCTACAGGAAGAAAACGCTCCGCCTACATGCAAGGGCATCCTTCATTAGCCAAACGGGTAATGTTTGCCAATGCAGATCCCGGAACTCCTGAAGCGGCATTGATGATCAGGAATAATCCGAAGGATGTTCAGATTCCTGTGCTGGTTAAAAAGGGATACATCATCAGAACCCGGGCAGATGCAGATACGAAGCAGGCCCGGAACAATGACTACAGTGATTTTGAAGCGGCCTGTAAATCCGGTGCCCAAATCATTACCACAGATTTTTATCAGAAAAGTACGCATTTTAAATCTGATTATGCCATCAGCTTCGCTGATGGAAAATACTTCAGGGCGAATCCAATATTCAAAAAGTAGAGAAAATATGAACAGAAGATCATTATTGAAAGGTGGTTTGCTCACCGGTTTAGGTTTGCCCTTCATTGGGCTTCAGGATGTTGCGGCCATACCAATGGTTAATGGTAAAAAAGCCAAAAATATCATTATGATGGTGAGCGACGGAATGAGCATCGGCACATTGAATATGGCAGATTTATATGCTAACCGGATATTGGGCAGGAGCAGTAAATGGCTGGGTTTATACCGCGACAACAAAGCAGTAAGAGCGCTTATGGATACCGCATCAGCCAGCTCGATGGTAACCGATTCTGCTGCGGCGAGTTCATCATGGGGTGGGGGCATCCGTGTAAAAAATGGTTCGCTTAATGTTGGCATGAAGGGCGAAAAACCACAACCCATTTTACAGAAGTTTAAAGAAAAAGGTAAAAAAGTAGGTTGCGTAACCACCGTTCCAATTACGCATGCCACACCAGCCGGTTTCTGTATTAATATTGATAACCGTGGCGGTCAGGATATTATTGCAGAAATGTATCTTGGACTTAAGTTTGACGTGATGATGGGTGGCGGACATAAATATTTCAGTGATAAAAGAGCAGGTGGTAACCTCATTCCAAAATATTTAACCCAGGGTTATAAAGTGGCCGAAAACAGGGCTGAAATGCTAGCTTTAGATCATTCGAAACCGGTTTTGGGGCTGTTTGCTGAAGACGGATTACCTTATGAGATAGATCGTTTGCATGACCCAGAACTGGCAAAATCAACGCCTACTTTAGCCGAAATGACCGTAAAAGCCATCGAATTGATGAAAGATCACAAGGACGGTTTTGCTTTGCAGGTAGAAGGTGGAAAGGTGGATTGGGCCGCGCATGCGAATGATTTAAGTGGCTTGATTTTCGATCAGCTGGCTTTTGATGAAGCGGTAGGAAAGGCGATTGAATTTGCAGAAAAAGACGGCGAAACGCTGGTGATTATTACCACTGATCACGGCAATGCTAATCCGGGTTTATTTTATGCTGATGAAGCCAATAAGAAATTTGATTCGCTACAAAATTTTAAACACAGCAATACCTGGTTGCTGGCACAATTGAATCAATCTTTCAGCGAGCAAAAAATTATTGATCTGATCAAAGAAAATCAAGGATTTGAAATGAAAAAGGAAGACGTGAAATCGTTGCTGATTCATTTCAAAGATATCTTTCCCGGACAACTTTACAATGAAGCGAACCTTCCGTTTTATGAGTATGGAAAAATTTTAAGTAAATATACCGATGTACAATGGGCAGGAATGAACCATACCGGCGATTATGTGGAGTTAACCATGTTTGGGCCGGGTTCGGAAAAACTGAAGCCCTTTATTAAAAATTATGAGCTGCATAATTTTATGCTTAAAGCGGCCGAAATGCCAGAAAATTTTTTGGTAAAAGCCTGATAAGAACCCCTATTAAGCAGCAGCTGAGGATGTATTAAATGAGTTAATTATTTAAATACATCCTCATTTTTATTGTTCAGATTTAATTAGACTATGAATATTCATTTCAAATGCTTTTTTGCTTTTATTGCGCTGCTTTCTGTTTCGGGAATCCAATCTGTCAAAGCGCAGAGAAATGATTCGCTCAAAGCGATTGAGAAACCTGTAGGCGTGTGGCTAAAGGGCGATTTACATGTACACTCCAGGCACAGTACAGAATCTTCAAATAACTCGGTTGCGAAAATTATTAATTTTTCGAAGGCTGTAAAAATGGATTATTTATGCATTACCGATCATGATAATCATGTAAATGGAGATGTGGCACACCATACCTGGACGGATCCGGAGTTTAAGTCTGATTCCCTGTTACTGCTTTACGGCGCCGAATGGACCACCACCAGGGGCCATGGAAACGTATTTTCTTCAAAACCCTACGATCATCAGCGTTTGTTTGATGTAAGAGACCAGCGTGATGTAAATATCGGCAAGGTAAAGAAAAAGATGGGTATCCATCTGTCAGCCAATCACCCAAGCGGGAAAGATAATTTTGGATTTTCGTATGACCTTGTGCAGTCAATTGAAGTGTGGAATTCTGCCATGTGGCCGAAAAATGCAAATGCCATGATGATCTGGGATGATATGCTATCTTCCGGCAGAATGATGACGGGTAGGGGTGGGAGTGATGCCCATCACGGAACGCCAACAGCTTCAGAAAAACCGAGTGAAAATACCTATCAGGCCGCCTATAATTACATCGGTACACCGACTACCTGGGTGTTTGCAAAGGAGAGGAGCCTGAATGCCATTGTAGATGCACTGAGCCATGGAAAAGTGTCGGTAAGCGCGAATCCTTTTTCTCCACGTGTGGAATTTTATGCCGATGCGAATGGAACTGATAAGTATGATATCATGATGGGCGATAATACCATTTCTACCGGTAAACCGGTCCAATTTCAGGTTCAGTTGATGGGTAACACTTTTCCGGAAGAAGAATACAAAGTGACGGTGATTAAAAATGGAAAGAAGTTAAATACCTATCAAATTAAAGGACAAACACCAATAGTTAAGTTCGAAGATGCGCCAGCATTGACGGGACGGACCTATTACCGGGTTGAGGTAGAAGGCAGGATTGCTGATTATCCTCAGGTTCCAAAATCAATGGCATTAAGTGAGAAGATGGTAAGTTTATCTAACCCCATTTACTTCAATTTCGATCCAAAATTTTAATTAGGAAGGTTTTTCAAAATAAATGATCCTGCAGATTTAGAGGATTTCCGCTGAAGCCAGTATCATAAAATCTGCTAAATCATTCTGATCTGCGGGCCAGACCTTGCATCACGTCAAGTCATTCGGTATTAATGATTTACAAAACAAGCCTTGAATGAAGTTTAGGGTTACGAATTGTGATATTTACTTAGCTTAAGATTACCTGGATGCGTCCTGTTTGGTATAAGTTATAGCAATAAATTTTGAACAGTTTCAAAAGAATATATCGTGACACAAACGAGCGGAAAATGAACATATCGCTTACCCCAATTCACTATCGAAAAACTTTTTATAAATAAAAACCCCTGCAAGTTAGTACTTACAGGGGTCGAAAATTTCAAATAATAATTGATTAGAATACCCTCTTCACTCTGCTTTCGCCTGAGCCGTAGTAGAAGTTGACTATTTTCTTATCTCCTTTATTAGGTAGGAGATAGTTTAAACTGGTGCCTGAGTTTGTTGTGAAGTTCAAACCAGAATTAAAAGTCAAAACATATAAGTTTTGAGAAGTATCATAAACAGTAGCTCTTGAAAGTAAGCCTTTAGCGTTCGCTACGATCCGGCCAGTTGCATCTCTTCTCAAATGAACGTATCCATATCCACCTTCTGGAGAACTGGTCATCACTAGTTTTCCAGCAATGTTAGTTGTAGCACCTAGAAGTGGTTGGCTTTTAACAAGATTACCTGTAATGTCAACAACAGAAACATCTAATTTTGTATTTGCGTCAAATGTGCTTTGGTTCAAATCATATGATATGCCATTATAATAATTATAATTGGAGATGTTAAGGCGCTCTAACTGGTAGCCGTCTGTAACAGCGCTCAAGTAAGCAGTATTGTTGTAGCTTCCATTTATCTGGATGTAAAGTTCCCTGCCTAATTTGTCTTTAGGAAACTTCATGTACAACGGACTCACAACGCTTGGAACATTTGCACCATAAGAATTAACATTAAAATAGGTTTTAATGGAAGCTGCATAAGGCAATTGAAAAGGCGTAGCGTTGATGTCATTATCTTCTGTACCATAAACATACATTTTCTGGTCGGCTTCTACTTGTGCAAAACTAAGCGAATATCCACCCGGCGCGGCAGGTAACTTTAGCGCGTAAGTACCCGTTGCAGTAGTATAAGTTGGAAATTGTACACTATAATTACCATTGAATCCATTAGGTACAGATGTAGATGCGGTAACCAATACATTTGCACCGACTTTTTCTGGTGTAGTATTCGTTAAGTCAGTATCGATGTACAACGTTCCGGAAATTTCGTTTAGCAATTCAGTTGTATTCCACAATTTTGCTGTCCCCAAAGTGATGTCCTTACGCATAATCTGCGTGGCTGCATAGCCGGTTTTGGTGATCAGGAATGTACTGGTCGGGAACAAATATAAAGAAGTAAAAGTAGCTATACCCTGTGCACTCGTTTTGGTCGAGAAAAGCTTTCCTTCTGATGAAACAATTACATCCGCGTCAGCAACCGGAGCATTGGTAACTACGTCAGTAACCGCAACACTATAATCTTGTTTAGCAGCAGCAATAGCACTTGTACGTGCCAGGCTATCGTTCAGCTTTAATTGCTGAAGCGCAGCTGTGTTAATCAACTGCTGAAGTGCATTCGCACCTTTCTGTTTTAAAGTTTCTAAGTCCAGTTCATGCTGGTATTTTAGCGAAAGTAATTCCTTTTGAGCAGCAATTGCATCTGCTTCTGAAAATTCGTCCTTTGAACAACCTGTGGCATAGAGCGCCAGGACGACTAAAAATAGTCTGGTAAATTTTAATTTCATATAAATAGTTCTGGATTAAGATTTTTCGGTTACTGTACCGGAATGATGAGGCCAAGTTTGGATACAAAAGAATTGGATCTGATATCGCTTCCGAAACCAACCTTCTCCATATAAGAATAACTTTCTCTAGCCGGAGTTGCGCCAGCGAGGTACCTGAAGTCTAATAGTAATTTCACCTTACTACATAGTGGCAAACGCAAATCTGCCCCAATCAGTAAGTTGATTCTATCTCTATTATAGCTGCCGGTTACATTTTCTGAGTCTGATACAGTAGAAATGATATCCTCACCAGGCAATAAATCTCCGGTTTTCTGGTAGCGCGCTGTTACATTAAAATTATAAGCATAAGTGCCACCAATGTATATGGAAGGTTTCCAGTCTTTTCTTAATGGAATGCTATACCTGAGAAGCAATGGTATATTCAGGCTATTTAAGTGCACAGTGCTATTTTTCACATTTTTTGTCATGAAACCTTCCGGCAAGCCAAATCGTGTATCGTCTTTAAAAGTCAATAACTGGCCACCCTGTTGAATAAAATCGGCTTCCAGTTGAATGCTGAATTGTTTATAAACATTGTAGGTAACCAGCAATCCGGCAACATATCCGGTATTGATGCCGGTTTGGGGCTGACCATTGCTAAATTTGTTTACCGTGAATCCTCCGGCAATACCAATTTCGAATTTTGAAGGGTTAGATTCAACACTAGTCGTATCAGTCTTGCTTTGAGCGTTAGCCGTATTAAGAAATAAAAAATAGGAGACAAAGCCTAGTATAGAAGCGGAATAGAGCTTGCGAATTGCAAAAAATTGCAACTTTGGGATTAGAGGGCGCATTAAGTTTTGTTTGGTCGGCGAAGTTAGAAAAAAATTATAAATAATATAATTGATGCTTTCTTTTTAAGATTTCTATTTTTTAACTGCCTAATAATCATAATAATAGTGTTTTTACGTATAGTAAATAATTAATTGATCTGATCGCAGGTTAGCTGTTTATTGTATTTTTAATATTACAAATAGGGAAAAACGTTGTTTCTTAGAACGGCGCAACAATTGATTGGTAATTAATTGGGATTTAGTTGCCTGGAAAGACGGAATAAGCTATTTACAATGGCTTGGAAAAAGCTTGTTTATGCATCAAAAAAAGGCTAAATGATTGATCTCCTTTAAGATGTTGTAGATTAAAAAGGTTTGTTGAATTAATTTGCCATATCTTTGCAGCATTCTATTTAACAAATACGCCTTTAATTATTCCTCGATCAAATTTTCAGATGTCACTTCGCTATTGCATTTCTTGCCTAATACTATGTTTATTTAAAAATACATGGCAAATTCGCCGATGTCACGGGAATAACTGAGCCGTCTTTATTAATACACTTATCTCTAACTTTTCTTTAAAACAATTACATGGTAAAAAAACTACTTTACATCACTTTTGCTACTACATTAACTTTTGCATCTTGCAAAAAGAATGTTGTCGAACCCATAACTCCCATAAAAAGCACAGGCGAAATTACAGTTCCAAAAGGCTTTAGCTGGGAAAATTCAAGAAATGTAAATCTTAACATCAGTATCTCTGAAACAAGATTTCCTGGAAAGCTTTATGTTGTTGCCATCTATAACTCAGACCCAAGTACAGGAGGGATATTGATTTGTAAAGGTTCCCTAAATTCGGTAGCAGGGTTTAGAACCAATCTTTATTTATCAAATCAGATTAGTGAGCTGTACGTTGTCTGCATTAGTCCGGATTTAAAAGCAACTAATCGAACCGTCTCCATAGCCACCGCAGATCAAGACATTGTCTTTGGCTCATAATGTTAATCCATAACGAAATTCTTATGAAATATATCGCTTCTCTCGCCATAACGATTCTTGTTTATACGGCATTTTCTACAAGCTCAGTTGCCCAAACAGCGCCTGCTTTTGGTGCCTCACAAAGCTTTGCTGTTTTAGGGGGCTCAACGGTAACGTCAACTGGTCCAACAGTAATAACTGGTAATGTTGGCGTGAGTCCGGGTACAGCTGTTACAGGCTTTCCACCAGCAACCATCAAAGAAGGATCTATTTTTAGCGGCGCCACTAGCATGGCCGGTGCTGCTCACGATGATGCTGTCAAAATTTTTAAAAACCTGTCTAGTCAATCCTATCCAAAAGGAAATGATCTTTCAGGCAAGATCTTAGGCCAAACGCTAGGTGCAACTACCCTCAAGCCTGGTGTGTATCACTTTAATTCTTCCGCTCAGTTAAATGGGGTACTGACCCTTGATGATCAGGGAGATCGAAATGCAGTTTTTATATTTAAAATTGACTCTACCCTTACCACAGCCAGCTACTCAAAAGTAGTGATGAAAAGTGGCGGAAAGGGACCAAATGTTTTTTGGCAAATAGGCACCTCTGCTAAAATTGGTACATACACTACTTTTTTGGGCAATATATTTGCTTCATCAAGCATTACCATGACCACTGGTGCCACTACTACCGGCAGATTATTTGCCATTACCGCTGCGGTAACAATGGATACCAATACAGCTTTTGCTAGTTCTGTGGATACTAAAGATAAAGACGAGGATGGTATTCCAGATCTGCTCGATGATTATCCTAATGATCCACGCAAAGCCTTTAACAATTATTCATCCATAACTGGTGGATCAACAGTCGCTTTTGAGGACCTGTGGCCATCTAAAGCAGATTTTGATATGAATGACTTAGTCATGAGCTACAATTATACTATTGTAACCAATGCCAATAATATCGTAGTAGAGGTGAACGGTGATTTCCTATTAAAGGCTGCTGGTGGAAATCTTCCCAATGGATTTGCGGTGGAATTTCCACTAGCCCGTAACAAGGTGAGTGGACTGACGGGGGCTACCTTAGAAGATAGACAAAGCAAAGCAGTTATTGTTTTATTCACAAATATGCAAAAGGAACTGCTGAATGGTAATACACAACCCGGTAAGGAACAAAGCAAACCGAAACCGTACGCTATTCAATTTGATGTGCTAGATGGCCCATCGCTCGAAAAATTTGGCTACGATTACAATCCCTTTATTTTTTATATGTATCCCAATTCCAGGCGCGAAGTTCATTTAATGAACAAACCTCCAAGCGATCTGGCTGACAAGACCTTGTTTGGTCAAAACGATGACGCCACCGACATCGCTGCAGGAAGGTATTATGTATCCAAAACGGGTTTACCTTATGCCATTAACATTCCCATCTCAAACTTTGAATACCCAATCGAAAATAAAGATGTGACCCAAACTTATCTTCACTTTGCAGATTGGGCCATCTCAGGCGGAAAAGCCTATATTGATTGGTTTAGTAATACAGACAAATCATATAGAAATCCCCTACTGATTTATACAAAATAATAAGTAACCAAAGATATTCCCTTATCCTCATCGCCTGTATGTATAAATATGGGTGATGAAGGAAATATTGAAAGTTGTCATCATTTTCTAACTTGACTCGGAGTCATAATTCAGTAAAAGGCTAATTAGTTATTTAATTTTGTTACAAAATGAGGAACATGGTCTTTGAGTTTAGCACGCCCTCTAACTGTTGTCGGTGAGTCAATATTAACCGTTTTGCCGTACTCAATGAATCACTTACAAAGTCTTGTAAATTCGTTAATTTTTCATGATTCCCTAAAAGTGAAAACCTTGTTTATCTAGCGATTGCAGGTTTTGTTGATTCACTAATATTTTATTTAATAACCTTATAGATTGTCTAAGACAGTATGTTGATCCTATTAAGGACTGCCCATCAAAAAGCAGTCCTTTTATTAATTTTCAGTAAAGATCATGTAAGGAATTCACAGGAACTAATCAGGTATATCTCGCAGTTATTACTCAACTTATAGATGTTGGAAAGAATCTGTTTCCAATATTTAAGTCAGGCAGAATGGCTTACGACACTTGAAAAATCCCGCTGCTTGTGTGTATACATCCTGTTTAAACTGTAGTGTTAAACTTTGGGTAAGCTGTAACCGTTATGATAATTTGCCAGCAGGTATTTATCGTTGATCTGCTCGTCTGTAAACTGATGTCTGGCATTGTTCCATGATAATTTTTGTCCGCTTCTGAAGGCAATATTTCCCATCTGGGCAACTGTAGCTACATGTGCAGCATCCTGTACAGAGCAGTTCAGTTCTTCTTTTTTTCTGGACCTGACCACACTAAAGAAATTAACCATATGATTGTCCAGTCCATTATCTGAGGATTTAACAAAAGGCTTGCTCACTTTATTGCCGCTTACCTTTTCTTCAATAACTTCCCAGCCTTGCCTGTTGAGGATCAGCGTGCCGTTGTTACCGATATAGGCAATTCCATGGTTGCGGTTGTAAGAACCGTTATCGATGCCCATGGCAGAATCCCATACCATGTTGAACTTGTCAAACTCATATAAGGTAGTCAGCGTATCAGGCGTTTCTTCATACAGATCGGGATAGGCAAAGCGGCCACCTAATGCAGATATTGTTTTTGGCACAGGTGAATTCATACCCAGCAAGCCATAATCCAATAAATGCACTCCCCAGTCGGTCATTAACCCACCGGCATAATCCCAGAACCAGCGAAAATTGAAGTGATATCTGCTGGCATTGAATGCTCTTTTATTCGCCGGCCCAAGCCACATGGCATAATCAACGCCTGCAGGAGGTAAGGTATCGGGTACAACGGGAGCAGGTTTCATCCAGCCCTGGTAACACCATACTTTTACCGTTCTGATATTTCCCAGCTGGCCGCTCTTTACGAAATCAACAGCATCTTTAAAATGTTGCTGACTGCGCTGCCATTGACCTGCCTGCACAACCTTATTGTATTTTTCCTGCGCTTTGACCATGGTATTGCATTCAACGATCGAGTTGCCAACCGGCTTTTCAACATATACATCTTTACCTGCCTGTACTGCATGAATCATCATCAGGGCATGCCAGTGATCAGGTGTTCCGATAATTACTGCATCGACATCTTTATTATCAAGCAGTGCACGGTAATCTTTATATCTTTTTACTTTTGCAGCGTCAACATTCATCGACTTTAATTCAGCCATCCTTTCATCAAGCACATTGGCGTCACTGTCACACAGGGCGATCAGGTTTACGCCCGGTACTTTGAGGGCCGCTTTGAGGTCAGACCATCCCATGCCTTTAATTCCTATAACACCAATATTGATTTGGTCGTTTGCGCCAATAGTCTTATTGAAAAGGGCATAGGCAGGATTATCTAAGGCAGAAAGCATGGCAGTGGTTCCCACTGCGGTTGCAGCGTAGTTAAGGAATTTTCTACGGTTTAACATTTAATTTGGTTTAGGGTTCATAGTGGAAGTAAATTACAAAATAATTAGTGGAGCATCCAATATATTTCGTTTAAATCAATAAGAATGTTACCCATATTTTTGTTCTTGCATTAACATAATCACACTTTTATTGTGGAGACGATTTAATAGCAAAGGAAAACTTAGTGAGCAAGTCTTAGCTTAGATATTTTCTAATTTGTGGGTGTCGGTAGCTAAATTGGCTAGCTCGAATTGATAATCGACTGAGCACTTTGCTTTACCACGTTGCAGTTGCCAGATTGAGAATCCATGATAAGGCAGAGGGACTAACGAAGATTTGTGAAGATAAACAAAAAAACCTCACATTTCTGTGATCCCTCTGGTCCGTTTTTCAGTGTTTAAGCGCTATCTGGAAGGTTTTTTTAAAGCGACTCACCGAATTACTCACCTATTTGTCTGTATTTTTTATATGCAATTGCAATAGATTAAATATAAGAGAATCTGTCATTAATACCAATGAAATTTGAATAGCGTTTTATTAGTTTATTAGATTTTGTATCTTTATATCATAAATTTCAATCCAATGACTACAATGACACTTCAGGTTCCTGAGTTTCTTGAGGCGGATCATCAGGATACCGTCCGATTCATTGCAGCTAAGCTGTACGAATCGGGTAAACTATCTTTAGGGCAGGCTGCCGAAATGGTAGGCATGCGAAAATGGGATTTTGCAGAAACATTAATCCAATACGAGGTACATTACTTGGATCAAAGCGTACAGGAAGACTTAGAAGCGTTTAACCTAAATGCAGCAAAATAAAGTCGTTATCACTGATGCTAGTTGTTTCATTCTGTTCGATAAAATTGATGCTTTTTTCGTTTTAAACGAACTTTTTTCGTCGGTTATTACCACTCCAGAAATTGCCGCGGAATATGGAAAGCGACTTCCTGCATGGATTGATGTAAAGGCCGTACAAAACAGAGATCTTCTCTACACTTATGCAGATAGCATAGATATTGGTGAGGCAAGTGCAATTGCACTTGCAAATGAAATTCATGCTGACCTGATAATTCTCGACGATTCTGCCGCTAGAAAATTTGCATCTAAACTTAATCTTCGTATTACTGGTAGTGTCGGGTTATTGTTAGAAGCAAAGAAAAACGGGATTATGTTAGAAATCAGACCTTATTTGGATAAAATTCAGGAAACTAATTTTAGAATATCTGCTACGTTGATTAATAATATTCTAGTTGCTGCAAAAGAGAATTAATTTAATTTGTTAATAGTAGAGAATGGGATAATCGTCGCTAAATCTGCCACATCAGATGATTAAAGAAATTATATACAGAGGTTGTAGATAATGTGCGCTTTCAGTTCGTAGAGAAAAATTTATTTAAGAAATTAAGTTCTTTTGGGAAAAACGAAAAAACCTTACAGCGATTCTTATAATCATGAAGAACACGTCGAAAATTTACGGAACTGTTTCTTAGAATAAAGCCTTTCTTTCGCTTCTTATTTTACAAAGATCCCTATCGATATCCTTAAGTACACTTTTTAGGGCTGGTATATCTTCCGGAATATGCTAAATATAGGTTACATCATTAGTGTCCAATGTCTCCATTATAAGGTGAGACTGTTTGTCTCCTAAAATGAGGAATACAAAAGAGAATGGGCTAAGTGCAAATCTTAATTTTAGGAATTTCCCTTCATGCTTTTCAGAAAGGTATTTAAGTTGCATCCGATACCTATAAGCCTAATTTTTCATTAGCGCCAGTTTTAGGTTACTTGATTAATTTAATGTCTGTTACAATTGTAAATACTGCAGGTCTGCAATTGCAATGTATACGCCCAGTATTGCAAAACCCTTGTTAGCACCAGTTTTTTGACTCTGTTGACTTAATTTCAAAATTTCCACCATTGTTTTTTTGTCGTGGTTTTACTAATCTTTTGTTTTTCTTCTAGGTCTAATAATTCTTGAACCTCTCCTTCTTTGTAATCCCATTCATGTTGAGTTTTTTCATCACAAAGAAAACCTTCAAATAAATTTTGTTCGATTATTTGTTTCATTTTTTTAATTTCAGTTGCTATAAGAAAAAAGAAACTGTCCCACTCAACAGTAAAAAGTATTTCTTTGTCTATTGAGTATAAATAATAGTCTTTGTGCCTAATTTTTTCAGAAAATTCAAAGTCAGTAAGTTGGTCAATTTCTATACTTGATGTCGTTTCGTATAACTCATCTGTAACAACGATTTGATTTTTTCCCAGAAGTTTGAAAGTTTTATAAATTGCAATTTTTGAAAATGTGTCAAAACAACCTTCTGTTGGATGCCAAATACTTTGTCTGTTAGTATAATTATTTAGTTTATCTCTTAATTGAGGTCTTTGAAAAATAGGTCTTACTGCTCCGATTGATGTTCGTAAGGCTTTGTTGAGTTCTGAAAAGTCTGTAAGCCCAGCCTCTTTAAGTATCGTTTTCCAAATGATTATTTTTCCTGTTTTAAATATTTCTTCGTCTGTTGGGTAGTCTTTGTTTGAATAACTAAAAATTTCTGCATTCTGCTTTGGAATATCCTTTAAAAATTCCATTTCATTTAATGCTTGTTCGTAAGTTATTTGCTTTGATTTTTTCAAGTTTGTTTCACTTGTAGATTGTCTGTCAACTTGAAAGAAAGGCAGAAAAGAGACAAATAAAGTATCGTAAAAGTCCTTAAAATGCTCTTTTATATTGCCTTCGTGTGGATAGATATTCTTGTCTGTGAAAATGTCGTTCATAAAATGGGTGCTAACGTTCTGGGGCTTGGCGCAAGTTGCGCGGTTACATTAAATATCTATGCAATATAACTTGTTGAAGTTGAATTCTGTCAATTTTGCCAAGCCCCGTTAGGCGGTGTGCAAGCGGTGACAAAACTATGTGCCTAGTTTGTTAAACTCTTTACTATCAACGTAAACCAAATTGTAATAAATTGAATCTTTAAATTCTTCAGCTACAGTCTGTTCAGTTTTCATGTCGTTAATAGCATTTATTGTATCGGCTTTGCATCTAAGCACATAATCACTAAAACTTTCATTTGTTTCCCTATTTGTATGCCAGTTGAAAACAAAGTCTTGTCCATTCTTTCCTTTGATTATACCAACTGCAACTGTAGCCCTATCAATTTGAGTAAGTTCATTTTGATTTTCTTTTAGGCCTGTTGTTACCCATACATCACCACCAAGAATAGCACAGTTTTTTGCGGCTAGCTCTTCAATGGCATCGAATACGTCTGCGCTTTTCCAAGCGAGTTCGTCATAGGCCGAAATAATAGCCTTATTTAATATATCCTCTGAAAATTTCATTTGTTATGGGAACGGTTTCATTTAGCATTTCCTTTCGGCATGGCGCCTAACGCCCCGCGGCTTAGAGAAGTTTGGCTCAGTTAAAATTATTAGAAAACTGGAACAGTCAAAGAAGAATTTCCACTAAGTTTTACCAAACCTATTATACGACGCTTTTTATAGTGCACCAGATAACTTTGCTTTTAAAAAAGGCTGTAGTTCTAGCTGTTCTTTATAATGTTGTTCATTAAAGAAAGGCCAGATTTCGAAATTTCCAAGTTTCTGGAATTCAGCGTAAGCTAATTCTTTCTCTTTTCTTTTGTCTCTATAATATTGCCCCAAAGAAAGGATAGTAAGAATTATTTCTCCCAAAGAAAATTTAAACAGTGGGTTGTTGGTGTCAAAATAAGGCCATTCATATTCTTGACTGCTCTGTAGGAACAATATGCATCTTCCAATAACTTTAAAACTTTCCTTTGGAAGTTTGTCGGTTCCTTTTAGTTTATGATTTCTTGTATCGTCATATAACCCCCAGCACAGTTCCAACATTGGCTGAATAATTTTATCATCAGACTTAGCTTCTTCAGATCTATAATATTGCTCCGGCAGCCAACCATAAGTCACATTATCCATCAGGTTTTCTTCAAAATCATCATTCGAAATTAGTCCAACTGAAAGATGTCTTAAATGCAAAGCTAGTTTTTTTCTTCTTTCTATGTCTATCATAGTGTGGATGGGTTGGCGTTTTGAAAAAGTGGCATATAGCGCCCCGCGGCTTGGCGAAGTTGGCGGTTATGTTAAATTTCTATGCAATATAACAGGTTGAAGTTGAATTTTCATCAATTTGCCAAACCCAAGTTAGTGGCTGGCTAGCAAACTCTATTTTTGGAAATCTAAAAGCCATTACTTCTTATCGCCAATCCAAATTACTCCTTTAGGTTGAACGTGTAAAGTATCGCTTCCGTCAAGCGTATCAATTTTTAAAGTCTTATGATTTGCTTTTTTAATTTTTACAAGGAACCTTAAACTTTCATTATAGTCTTCAATGTTTCTGTATAATTCTATTGGAGAGCATAAATCTTCTTCACTCCAAATCTGAGAATCTTCAAAACTGTCCCATTCAAATTCTGAACTAAGCTTATTGCAGAAGTCTGATTTTTTTCGAATGACATTCACGCTAACAAAATTATTATTATAGTATTCGATTCTCTCTCCAATTGCACAAACTACTTTCGATTTCGAAACTCTAGGTTCGTAAAGCCAAATTTTAAGATAGTAAGGTTCATTTAGTTTATCTAACTGCAATTTCCAATTATTATAGATTTCTTCAAGTGCCGATATAATTAGATTTCTTGTTGCTGACTTCGGTTCTGGAATTTCGCTTTTAATAATTGAGATGTCGCACCAAGGATGGACAATGAGATCGGCGTACCAATATTTATTTTCAAAGAGAAAATTCATATCAATAAAAGAAGCACCAGCAATCCACCCTGGAATTTGCTTTTGTAGACGGCTATTTCCTCTTATTTTTCTTGGTTTCATTTTAACTTCTTATAATGCCATGGTGGATATGCGCTCCGGCTTGCAACTAATTTCTGTATTTGCGAATCTATCAACTTTGCACATTTATAAACGAATATACTCGTTTGTATCTATTATCAAATGTTCCAGTTGATCAAACTTAACGGCTATCAGTCATGTTCCGATCCATGCGAAGTTTATGGAAGTTGACTCGAAGGATTTGTTCGACTTCGCTGATTTGAAGCGGAAGGGATGAAAGCAATCGAGTAGTTCTACTAATTCAATAGCGTTTTGTAGATTTAAAAATTATCTCTCTCTAATGAAAACACTGATCAATATTCTGTTACTTATTTCATGCCTTGGTTGTTCTTCACCTTTTTCTCCGAAAACACAGGCAATGCCTAAAAACCTGGAGGAGTCAATCTCTTACCTCAAAATTGAATGGACTTCCTCCGAATTGAATTCGTTTAAAACCAAATCTGAACAAAAAGCCGTTGCTGAAGCCCACTTTGGGGCTGGATTTTGGATCAGAAATAATTGGATAAGGGGCAACCGAAATGTCCCTTTAGCTAAATATTTTAGATCATTGGGCATCAACCATCCCGATGATATGTCCTCGATCATCCTTAGATCTTTGCACAGAAGGTTAAATAGCAAAAAAATCGGTGTGAATGAACAGGTTGAAGAATACAAAGTATACTTGAAAACCACGAGGGAATGTGAAGAAAAAGTTGCACTCATCGCCGTTAAAAACTATAATCGGTTTAAGGAAGGAGATCATATTTCAATCTATATGCACATAGATAATACTGAAGGTTCCAGAAATGCTGTAGTCCTAAGCTGTCCAAATGTATACTGGAAATTTGATCCACAAACAGATCTTTTGATCAAAGGTTACTGTTGTGAAAAAGTATAACATCAATTCGCCATCGAATGTATTTTTTACAGTAAAGATAAATAGCGCAAATAGAAGCGATACTGATATTCTTATGCAGAGAATAAAAATTGGAGAAGATATCGACTTCTCACTTATAGGATTGACCGTTGATTAATAATGACCAATTTAGATTTTATAATATTATTTAAAAGGAAAGTTGATTTAGTGAGGGGGGAGTTGCTTATAGATTTTGCTTTAGATATTTGCGAGCGACTACTACCAGGATATACATCGTTTGCGGAAAATCACAATTGGGGCTATCTTGATTTACTTAAAGAGTGCACAGATTTTGCCGTGTCGGTAAAAGGAAAGAAGATAAATTATTCAGATATTAAATTTTACCTTGACAAACTAAGTATAAATATTCCAAATATGGATGACTTTGGTGATTTTGATAGCAGCTATGCCCTAAACGCTTCTTGTGCCGTCAGCGAATGCTTGAGTATCTATCAGATCAAAATAAAAGTCATATTTTTAATATCAATACTTATATGACTGATACAGTAGATTCCAAGTTGGGTGAAGCCGATGCAAGTCTAACAAATGAAGAACTGGAGAACCACCGAGATTTAATTAGAGAATAGAAGTATCAAAACAAGCTATGAAAAACGGCCTGAGATCACATTTTTGGACAGCCGGAAAATTTTGTAAGTTGCACAAGATATTTTAACCCCAACTATTAACGCTCTTACCATGACTGAAGACGCCTACGACGAAAGACCTAAACTCTATAATCAGGCAACAATCGTAATTTTTTCAATTTTACTTTCAACTTTCTTTGGCGGCATCATTTATTCCCAAAATCTTTCGGCTATAGACAATCGAAAGCCGATAGCACCTGTATTAGTGTTTTGTGTAATCTGGAATACAGTTCTTTTTAAATTGGCACATAGATATACTGATAATTTCGTTCTCACATTTATTCTTCCGAATATCATGGGTGGTCTAATACTCTCGATTTTTTTCTGGAAACATCATTTTGGAGATTTGGACTTTAAGGTTAGGAATGTATGGATTCCGCTGGCTATCTTGTTGCTGATATACGGACTTTTCGCGGGACTTCGTTTTTTTTGTAATTGAAATTTTTAGAGATGAGACACTACCAATACCGACTGATTTCGATACTGTTCTTATTTTTTCAGAGTTGTGTAGAAAAAGATAATTTTTTAGAATATAATTTGGAGACAATAAGAGCAACCATCAAACTTCCGGATACATACGGTCCAGTGAGTAAAGAAAGACTGGATAAAATACTAAACCATAAAGAAGATCAACGGTTTAAAGATGAACTATTTGGTCTAATCCAGGCAAAGAAAAATGTTAAAATGCTGATTGATACCGTAAATCCCTATAAGTTTATTCTCATCACAGAGAACGTTTCGTATGTAAAGATAGATACTACTTCGATGTACATTCAAATTGATGCTGAACGAAAAAAATCAAGCTCACGAGTTGACATAAATGATTCCACTTATTTTGTCGGTTCGAGGTTGGACAGCATTGGAAGTTTTAAGTGTATGGAATCCAAACATACCAGGAGGTCTGGAAACAGGCGGCGCAACGGTTATACGTTTATGATTTCAGATAATGCCCATACAAGCGGGATTAGTTTTTTTAGTCCAGAAGATCAGGACGCTAGAAAATATGTTAAGACGATTCTTAAAAATTAGGCAGTCTATAAACATATAATTCAGATCTATATTTAAGCCAAGCATATTGCGCAAATCATATTTTATGTTATGTCTACTCATTGGTGTGATCCCGCTGAAGATTGGCTCAGCCCCGCAAAACTCCGAGTTCCGCCCTGAGCCTTTTACAAACCGAACCAGGCCAGCGCTTCTGTTCGAATTTGAGAGGGGGGTAAAACAAAAAAAACTCACATTTCTGTGAGGTTTTCTGTGAACCTCACTGACATTTTCTCTAGCACTTTTGTGTCAGATTTAAAACATATAATTAATTTGGCTGATGAATTAGAAGATAATCAAGTTCTCTGGTAGCGTTTTTTGTGATTTCACTACTATGGTATATAAATGGGTTCATAGAGTTTAACAACCATCTGTGTACCTCATAAAAAACAAGAAGCCGTTAACCTTATCTAGAATGATTTAATCTCACTTGAAAGATGAAATGAGCTTTACCTATCTAGCAGTTAAATTATTGGAAAAAGAATTGAGATGCTTACTTTCTGAATTTATACAATTATTTGAATTAATCTCAATATCTTCCGGCTATAAGCCCAGGATTTTTATATTGTATGTAATTGTTTTTTTGAAAATTTGATTCATGCCTAAATAATAAACCAGTCAAGTAATCTAGGCCATCATATCTGATTACTGTATTATATTCACTGGCTCTCTAGATATGCCTTAATTTTTACTGAAGAAAAGCAGAGCGGTTACCAGACTGTTCTGCATCTGCTAACTCAGAAAGCTTTTAAGTATGGCTGATTACTGTCCAGTTTGGGTATTAAGAATATAGAAAAACCGGATTATACCATCAATAAAATTTACCTTGTCTAATGTCGTAAAGTGCTCACTGCTTTCCTACTGATCTGAAGATTAAGAACAGCAGTTGGACAAGGTAATCTTAGAGGTCAACCAGCTGACCTTTAAGTTGAATTTGCATTAGGTCAGTTAGCGCAAACTTTTGTAAACGATAACTATTTAAGTGTAACTCTGTAAATATCATCTGTACCCATGCGATTTGAACTCAGATAACCTGAGCGACCTGCGATAATGAATCCGATATCATCTGCTGTGCTGTTAATCGGGTAGGGCATGTTTTCAACATGCCAACCATCATGCTCATTAAATTTAGCGAGGAAAATGTCTAGCTTCCCTTTACCCGGATGACCATCCGAACTGAAATATAAATGCCCATTGGCATCTAAAAATGGAAATTGTTCGTTTCCTTTTGTATTAATGACCTCTCCCATATTTTTAGGCTTAGACCATCCAGCAGTTGTCTTAGAACAATAATATAAATCCGTTCCCCCATATCCGTTGGGTGCATCTGATGCAAAAATTAAGAGATCTTCCTTCAATGATATGGCAGGATGCATGGTGGAGAAATGATCACTGTTATAAGGGAAATCTTGCTGATTGTAATAATCTGCTCCGATGTATTTTAATATTTTTAATTGTAAGTGATTTTTACCGTTGACTCCTTTTGAAGTTGATTGGTGTGGGTTATTCCGGGTGATATAAAAGTCTCCACTTTGCGCCGCATGTACTAACGGCCCATCATGGTATCTTGTCTGGAATATTCTACCGGCTAATTTTACTTTCGTAAATTTTTTACTTTCGCCAATCAAGGGGTCAGGCTTTCTTTGTAATCCTGAGTGGCCTAATGTTCTACTGTCGTTACTTGTTGGTGCGCTAAAGTCCAGCAGCCTCATTTTTTCAAGCTTTTGATAAGCGATTTCGGGGTTGAGGGCTTGAATGCTTGAAACGAAATCTACCAGATAAACACTGCTGAAAGGCATGCGACTTGCTGAATCTACAACTTTTACTCCAAAACCTGTATTTCGGTCGCTGGAAAATATAAGACCATCTTTATAAAAAGCCGGCCCATAATCATTGCTGAGTGAGTTAATAGAAATGAATTCAACTTTCCATTGCGCCGTGTGTGCTTGTGCATGACCAATGACATTGTTGATCAGCACGCAAAAAATGGTTATTATTATTGGTTTCATATTAAAAATAGCGTCGTGGAGTAATAAAATTATTCTTTGAAAATCCGAATTCATATCGTAGCATAATTTCATGGCTTCCGGAGTTAAACTGAACCAGTTTGGTAAGGCTTCTGTCATAGGTATAGCCGACCCGAATCTGATCAGTAGCCTGTACCTCAAATAGGAAACTAATATCAGCTTTTGTCCGGTATGACATTCCGATTGAAAAAGTGTCTTTAAACCATAAATTTGCGTTAATATCTGCTTGTAAGGGCGCCCCGCCAACAGCCTTTAATAAAAAAGATGGCCTGAGCTTAAGCATAGGATCCAATTCAAATACATATCCAGAGAGTACAAAAGCATGAAGGTATTGCTTTGAAATTAGTTCATTACTTACACTAACCGAGTCATTTATTAGTTTGTTGTTTAATAAGTGCGGTACCGAAGCTCCAATGTAGAATTTGTCTGTATTATAAAAGACTCCCGCTCCAAAATTTGGGATTAGTTTATTTACATTTTGGGCAAAGGCATAGTCAATGTTACTTCCATCGCTTCGCAGGGGTACCGAAGTAAAATCTGCCCTATATTGGCTCATTCCACCTTGTAAGCCAAATGAAAGCGTACTTTTTTCCATGATTATTTTATAGGAATAGCTTAAAAAAGCACCCGTAGTTTTGGTAATTCCTATCCTATCGCTGAATACCTGGATGCCCAGTCCGACTTTTTCGTTTTTCATTGGACTGTCGAAAGATAGGGTTTGGGTCTCAGGGGCACCTTCGACACCAACCCACTGGCTGCGGTAAAGCGCCGTTGCACTTAATACATTTCGGCTCCCTGCATAAGCAGGATTGATCGCAAGTGTATTGAACATGTATTGCGTGTACATCGCGTCTTGCTGGGCTTTCAATATTCCAACTGATGCGAATAACAAGATTAGGCAAGCGATGATTCTCTTAGTCATCATTTTATCGGTTAATAGTTAAATAACTCACGTATTTCTGTCCACCTACATTTACAATGTAATAATAGGTACCATCTGGTAAGACGTCTCCCAATCTAATTCCTACGTTGGTAGTTCCTTCCCATTCATTCTTGTAATCCACATTTTTAAATACCAAATTACCCCATCTGTTATATACTTCAAGATGAATTCGTTGATTTCCTGTGTTTTCAA